>Ga0209298_10000170_pt1 | contig 40113 bp, 25 predicted proteins | sample S_140806_EF_Meta_FD_187325 | JGI IMG/M metagenome (GOLD analysis project Ga0209298, IMG submission 187325) | Freshwater microbial communities from Lake Simoncouche, Canada to study carbon cycling - S_140806_EF_MetaG (SPAdes) (version 2) | ecosystem: Environmental > Aquatic > Freshwater > Lake ... | reverse complement strand
CAAGCCATTCAAGCCATTCCAGCCATGCTTTCAACATCCGACATGGTCCTTGCCACTATGCCTTGCAACTATGCCTTGCCACACTTGGACGCACCAATGACCAAGACGTTGTTGAGCGCGCTCACGCCGTCCATCTTGGACAAGAGCTGGTTGACCACGCTGTCGTTGACACCCGTCGATGAGCTAACGCTGCCGCGCTTCTTGCAGATGGCGTCAATCTCGTCAAAGATGATCACGTGCAACTGGCTGGCGTCGCCTTCTGCGGCGTACTCTGCTTCTGCATCCTCAAACAGCTTGCGGATCCTTTCCTCGGACTCGCCAACATATCGGCCAAAGATCTCGGGACCATTCACGATCTTGGGCTCGCGAGCCTGAACAAACCAAAAATCAACAATCAACAATCAACAATACAATCCAAACAATCAAATCCAAACAATAAACGCCAAGACGCACTTTGAGCATCTGGCCGAGCTGGCGCGCAATGAGCGTCTTGCCGCAGCCAGGTGGGCCGTGCATCATGATTCCCTTGACGTGGCTCAGACCGAGGCGCTTCATGTAGTCTGGCGGGAAGATGCGGCTGGCAAACGCCCTGCGGAAGATCTGTGCAAACTGGTTGTCCAAACCGCCGATGCCCATGCTGCCAAAGCTCAGTTCCGGCATGGAAAACACTTGCTGGATCTGGTTGGTGTTTTCCAGGTCCAGCTTTTGGTTGGGCATCTTGACGAACTTGAACTCGGTCGCCTGCTGCAGCAAGCCGCAAGCTTGCAGTGAACCAACTGGTCCGACTGGTCCGACTTCCATGTCGCGCACAATCGCGCGAAAAGCTATGTTGTCTGGCATCTTGAGCTGGAAGAGGAGCAGCTGGCCGCGGTTCAAGAAGTGGTCAACATAGCGTTTTTTGAGGTAGGCTGTCACGCGGCTGCAGTCCAGACTCCTGCGTGTCTTTTCGCTGCCCGCAAAGTAACCAATCTCCAGCGTGACGCTGTTGAGAGCAGCAAAGTTGCCGGTCATGCGCGTCACCACCACTTCTGCGTGGTAAGCCGCCGAAACAGTCGTGCGGTTCGCAAGGTTTAAGAACACCATCTTCTTCTCGATTTCGGGACTGGGCAGGATGGTGAACGCCCAGCCTTTGATCAGCGCGTAAACACCATTCAGAGGCGCTTCTTGCGCGCCAGCACCCAGCTCGGCAAAGTTGTCGGGGTGGATGTACACAAAGCTTTTGGTTGCAAGCCCAGGATGCTGGCTTGACGCGACTTGTAGAGAAATTGACATTTTGGCCAAAAACAACTGCCCAAACTGCGCAACTGCGCAACTGCGCAACCGACTGCGCAACCAACTGCCCAAAACTGCGCAACCGCGAAACTGTGCAACCACCAACTGCGCAACCAACCCAGCGGTGCAACCAACTGCGCAACCAAATCCCAGATTGTCCAGTGGGCAGTGCTGGCTGAAATTTGACAATGCTGCAACAGTTCATCAACGACGTTTGGTGTGATTCGGTTTGAAAAAAAAAAGTCTTGCACGTTTAAATTGGCCTGGTTGGTTGCATCGCTGGGTTGGTTGCACCGCTGGGTTGGTTGCACCACTGTGTTGCGCAGTTTGCGCACTTTGCGCAGTTGGTTATCCATAGAAGCAAGTCACCGTTTTGTGTGTACCAGGAATCCTGGCAGTGGTCTTTCGGGTCCAATTCGAACGTTCGTCTGGATATGCCGAGTCTTGCAGTGTGATGACTGTAACGGATTCCACGCCAAACTTGCTGGCATGAGCGTCGTATGCCGAAGCAGCTTTGTCGCGTTCGGCAGGCACTGCCAAGTATCCATGCATGTTGCACACAAACTGTCTGATTTGCTTACGCGTGGTCATGAAACCCGGCGTCACGAGCGCCGGGTAGTCTGCCATACCGTCGTCAAAGCTGTCGTCGCTGTCGTCACCAGACGCATTGTCGGCAAAGCTGTCGTCGCTGTCGTCACCAGACACATCACCGGCATCACCGGCATCATCGTCGTGGCCAGGCATGCTTGTCGGCTAGTTGGTTGGTTTGCTGGTTGTTTGGTTGGCTGGTTGGTTGGCGAATTTACTGGTTGATTGGTCGTTTGGTTTTGGCCAGTTGGTCGGTTTCGGCTGCTTCGGTTGGTTTTTTCGATCCAGGCAAACATTTAAACATTTACATTAGACGTTTGTGGACTAATCGGTGTTTGTTGGTGTTGTTAATTGTGCAACGAATCCGAGATGGTAGTTGGTTGGCCAAGTCACAACTTCCACACCAGCCGGCTCACCAGTTGATCGACCTGCTCGTCCGTCAAAACCGTCATGCCAGATCGCTGGGCGACCACGGTAAAATAGTGGCGCGCATCTTTGCACACAAATGTCGAGCCGGTCGGGTCGCGGTTGTCTGGACAAACTAAACACCAATCGCCACTGTGATCGTATGTTCGCATCCATGATTGGTGTGCATACACGTCGTCGCCAAACATCATGACGTCTGAGGTGTCCCCACAACTAATCGTCCGACAGGTCATGCTTTGCGACTTGACGGACTGTGCGCCAGCCCACGTCGACCACATAGGCGGACACACGTTGAGGTCGTCCAGCTTGACCGCCACAAACGTAAAGCAGTCACCTGGTGGCTCAAACGCCAACTCGGTGCTGCTCAGCCACCAACAAATCCGCGAGCTTTCCAGTGCTGGCAACATGTCAAGCTTGGTGCAAGTCTCGGCGTTCAAAACGAAAACCTTCCGAAGCGAATCCGCCCATGTGTGCCACAACAGGTGCTTGCCATCAGGCGAAGCCGTCAAACGCTGCTTGCTGCAACAACTGCTTTCTGCCAGCACGGTGTGGTTCAAGTCCAAATCCAGCTTGGCCACAGGTGAGCCAGGCATCAGCCTGAGCAGCCTACCGGCACCATCAGCTTTGACACCAGCAAAAAAGTCCTTGCCTGCCTGCACAACCGACTCGTCCATCGTCAAGCTCGTCTTGCCGGGACAGAACAAGCGATTGTTCAGTACGCGCAGCTCGCTGACGTCGATCAACTTGTCGACAAACAAATGATCCAGCTTGCAGTCCAGGATGCTTGGCATGATGATGCACAGCCAGCACAGCTCTGCGACGCCAGGCCAGTCAATGCTGACTGGCGGGAACCTCGACTGGCTGGCCAGCTGCGTGTAGACTTGGCGGCTGCGCTGGTCGACTTGCCGCGGAACTTGCTTGGCTTGTTGGGCTTGTTGGGCTTGTTGGGCTTTTTGGGTGCTGTGCTCGACAATACTGGCGACGCATTCATCCAGAGCCAGGTAGTCGGCAGCTGCCAGCAGCCTGCCGAGCGACACCAGGCCGTACATCGCACAGATGTCTTGCACCGACACTTGGTCGAACCACAGTTGAAGCGTTTCGGCTTGCTCGACTTTCTGGGGCAAACTGATAGTGCCACCAGCTTGATGATCTAGCCCGGCCAACACGGGCGAAAGCTTGGCCTGCTGCTCGGTCAGCAGCAAATTGCCATACATTTTGGTGGACTGTACAGTCACAATTGGCTCGGCCGGCTTGGCTGGCTCGGCTGGCTTGGCTGGCTTGGCCAACAAGGCCTCGACTGGCTCGGCCACCACAATTGGCTCGGCCAATACATTTGGCTCGACTGGCTCGACCACAAAAATTGGCTCGACTGGCTCGGCTGGCTCGACACGCGCCCGCCTGGCGGCTGCCACATCTGGGTCTGACATGCAAGGTGCAAGGTGCAAGGTGTTGGGTTGGTTAATTGGTTGGTTGGGTTGGCTGGGTTGGTTGGATGGGTTGGTTGGTTGGGTTGGTTGGTTTTTTAGTTTCTTGGCCTCGTCGGGTTTCAACGTTTAGCAGACATTTGGTTTGGTTTGGTTTAATTGGTGTAGTCAGTTCGGTTGAGTATTTTAATGTTATAAAAAGCCTGTCAAGTATGTCAAGCCTGTCAAGCTTGGCCAGTTGTTTACTCGGTGCCTGTTTGTAATGCGTTTGTACTGTGTGTGCTGGTTTGGTGCTGCGTCACCATGATCACCGGTTTGTTTAGTCGCTTTGCAAGGCTGTCTGCATCAGCATAGTAGGTTTCATGACAGTTTTGAAAGATGAGGCTGAAAAAGCACTTTGTATTGAACAAGATGTTGTTGAACGACCACACCACCAGTTGATCAGAACCAACCAGTTGGTGTTCCAGTTTTATTTGTGCTTTGCTAAGAAAGACACACCAGATGTTTGCAACACACGATTGGTTTGGTTGGTTTGGTTGGTCTGTTTGGTTTGGACCGACATCAACCGAATCGGCCGGCCAGACCGCAATGTTGTCAACCCAAATCATGTGCGACAGCAAGTGCAGGTCAAGCACATGCATGTTGTCGACAAGCCTGCTGGCCAGCATTTTATAGTGCTGCGACGCGATCGACAAGTAAAACGCCTTGTTCGACGTGATGCGGTCGATGTACCCATATGGGTGCGCAAACTCTTCTCCGAACTTGACGACCCGCTGATATTCCGGCCAATATGCGCGCCGAAACATGCTGGTGCACGCCAACTGCTCGGCTTGCTGGCGCTCAGGCAGGTTTTCGGCATAGGCTAATTGGGCAGGCAAACGATAATTCATTTTTTTTGCTGTGCAACACTAGTCGACGTGTTTTGCAAGCTGTGCAACAGTTAGTCGGTTTGAACGTATATGAACGTTTTTAATCCATTAGGTCATATGATCCACGCCCATTTTGAAACACATTTGCTTGGCCAACTTGCCAACACTGCAGTGCAACCAGGCCGGAAAAACCTTGGCCGATCGTGTGCAATGTTTTGCAAGCCCACCCGAGCAGTTCGGGCGGTGTGTTGACATCATCTACGTGGTGCCGCATAAGCCTCGCGAGTGCCTCGACTGCACCAGCCTCGACGCACCTGGATCGGTTGTGTTTGTTTGTGCCAAAGTTGTGCAGCACCACACATGCCGATTCCAGCATTTTGGGCGATTGATCCACAAGTGTCAACACCCGGACCATCGCCTCGGCTGTTCTTGGCTGGCTTGACTTAAAGGCTTGAATGTGACTGACGTTGCGCAGCACCGCGCAGGCCAGCCTCGCCAGTTCAGGATTGTCGAGTTGCTGGACGAGTTGAACCAGTGAGTCGACTGCACCGGCTTGAATGCATCTTGTTGCGTTGTCGTTGTTGGAGTTGGTCATGTTGACCAAAGCATGGCACGCCGTTTCCAGTAGTTTGGTAGGGTCGGCATGGTGGTCAACATGCTTGTTGATGACTTGTACGAGTAGCTCGATCGCACCGGCTCGGCTGCATGCTGTTCTAGTGTCGCTGTTGTGACTGATGTTGCTGAGCACTGCGCATGCAAAGCTGGCCGATTCGGCCGAATCGTCGTGCACAGCATGGTCGTGATGATCAACGTAATGCTGCACAACCTTAACCAGAAGCTCAACTCCGCCAACCTGGCCGCACTTGGTGATGTTGTCAGCATTCGAGCCCACGATGTTCGACAGCGCGGCACACGCGCTTGCTTGCACTGCACAGTCTGTATTGTGCCTGATGACTTGGATCAGCGTCTCGACTGCGCCGGCCTTGTTGGCCCTCGCCTGCGTTTCGTCGTTTCCACGCATGTTGCGCAGCACTGTGCAGGCTGACAACACCAATTCCGGCATGTTGGTGTGGCGCTTGATGATGCAAAGCAGCGCCTCGACACCGCCGGACACCACGAACTCGGCACTGTTGTCCATCATGTTGCACAGCGCCGCACAGGCTTCTTGAAGTAGGCCGGCTGGTTGGTTGTCGGCCTTGACGACACCTACCAGCGCCGTGACTGCTTGGCAACAGACGCCGGTTCGAGATACGTTGCGAAGCACCGCACAAGCTTGTTCAAGCAGTTCTGGCTCGTTGTAAAAGTTGTTGATCACTTCGATGAGTACTTCGACTTGATTTTGGTTGCACGTCGCGGTGTTGGTCATTCCTCGCAGAGCACAACAGGCTTGTTCCAGCAGCTCGGGCTGATAATGTTGGTCAAGCACCCGGAACAGCTTCTCGACGAACCCCGCCTGCTGGCACTTGGCAGCGCGGTCGTCGGTGCGGACAATCCTGCACAGCAGCGCGCAGACCAACAGCATCAGTCCGGGCTGGTCGAACAGCGTCACGCCGGACTGGTCGTCCAACTCGGTCTGGCCATCGCACCCAATGAGTTTGGCAAGCAAGAAGACCAGTTTGTCGAACGTGTCCTCATCGCACCCGCACTCTGTCAGTGCCGCACAGGCATGTTCAAGCAGCTCCACCACCGGCTTGTCCAAATGGCGCTCGATCAGCTCTACTAGCTCGTTAATGTTTTTTCCTTGGCTGCACGCCAATTCCGGCTCAGTCAAGCCCGATTTGGTCGGTTGGTCAGAATGGTCAGAATGGTCAAACAGACTCGCATACATTGCCCGGTTGGAGCGCGTCCATTTTGGTGGGAAACCATTCCAAGAACTGCAGCCATGACGCACAAACGGTGGCGTGAAGTGTTCGTCGTTGTCGTACTCAAACAAAGCGTTCCAGATGTCGCGGTCTGCTTGGCTCACAGCAGCGGACCTGCCAGGCCAGCCAGGCGGGAAAAAGGTCTTGCCGGGATGCTTGGCAAAGCCAACACCAAACTGGGTGTCGTTCATTGCTGCAACGGTCCAGCTGAGTTGCACAAACACGAGGTTGTGTTTGTGTCGCAACGCCATGCTGAGTCGGGCTTGTTCCAGCTTGCTGTACACTGCGCCAAACACGACAAAGTCGCATTGCTTGGCACAGAAAGTCGACGCAACTAGACTGCACCGTGGAAAGCCTCGTTCAAACTTGACGACCCAAACATCATCGTGCTTTGTGCTGCGCTCAAGCTCAAACACGCCAAAGCTCGAGCCAGGTTGGCTTCCCACTCGAAACGGCTGTGTGCAGCTGATCTGGGTTACGACGTCGAGTCCCAGTGTGGACAAATGAACAGCCTTTTCGGCAGGGTGGCTAGTTTCAGGGAAAGTCATAGCTTGCTCGACTATGTTGTTGTTTAGGTTGGTGAACATGTATGGCACACCATGCAGGTTGCCAACTCGGAAGCAAGCCATCGCCCAAGTTGCAGCCAAGTTGGTTGGTTTGTTGGTTTGTTGGTTTGTAAGCCATTCAAACGTTTTGGCTGCAATCAATTCAAAAGTTTAAAAGCAACATATGTTAGACAACCTATATACCTTGTGTTGGCGAAACCCAACTTTTGCATGGTTTGATGGTTTGTTGTGAGAATTGTTGCACAACATATGTTGAAATTACAGCGTCAAACTCAATGTTGCAACCAACAAACCACTAACCACCCAACCACCCAACCACCCAACCACCCAACCACCCAACCACCCAACCATCCAACCATCCAACCATCCAACCATCATGGCGTCTGGCAAAAATAAGCCAGACCCTAACAGGCTCGACAGGCCCGACATGCCTGGCTTTCACGGCATTGCTGGCATTGCTGTTGGAGACAAACAAACAAGTTGTTCATCTCGAAAACGCAAGTATTTAGTTGATTGCATAAAATCTACACAAACCCACGATGAATCAGTCAGACCAGCCAGACCAGCCAAGCCAGCCAGACCGGCAAAACAAACCAAAATGGCAAAACCAGCCAGACCAGCCAGACCAGCTAGACCAGCGAAACAGACTGGATCAGTTGAACCATTTGAAACACATGCACAACGTATTGCGCCATATTGCGACCGACACTTTGCGCGACGCTTGGAAGAGGCGGCAACAAGCCTGTGCACCCGCTCGGATGAAAGCCAGGCAGGCTGGCTTCAGCTGTTGGCGTGGATGTACTAATTTACATATTGGCTGGTTTGGTTTGGTTTGGTTTGCAGTTAGTCTAGTTCAATCGTCAACATGTTGGTTGGCATGACGACCCGGACGTGCTGGTCTGACACCACGATGCTGCATGCTGACTCCTGCACGTAGTGAACCTTGGAGAGGTGGCTGTCGTGGTTGACCACGTGCACTGCCATCAACTTGTCTAGCTTGTCGTGCACGATAACGTGCCGGCTTGTCGTTTGGACCAGCAGTTGGTCCAACCGACTGTTGGCTGCCATCTGGAAAGTGTGCACAACTTTCTCACAGCGGGAATCCACTATACAACATGTCTGGTCGAAGCATGCGAGCCAGACGTCGCCCAGCAATCTGGCCTGCTGGGTTACAAAGTCTAGCTTTTTGGACAGCTGGAACGTCACCAAGTTCAACACGCTGGTGCCCAGCTCGCCCGACACAACCAGCCAGTTGTTTCTGTACCAGTACTGCACAGCCTGGTTGGTGTCTGGCTGGATGCGCGTCCGGTACACATCGGCCACACACTTGTAGCCAGATGGGCCGGATTGGTCAGATTGGTCTAAACAGGCCTGCTTGACCAGACCGCCTACGGCGTCAAACACCAAAAAGGTCTGGTCGTCCGCCCAGATCGTGTTGCCAGGCAGCAGGATCCTGCACGCCGTGCCGCCAGCCCGAACAGCAAACATGCAGTTCTGACCATGTTGACCAGATTGATCATTGTTGGCATGTTTGGCATTGTTTGCATTCTGCACATCTATGCGCTCGACCACACACTTGGGCACACTGGCGACCAGCTGGTCCAGCACCAGTCGGGCAGTCAAGTCGTCTGGACACGACGGTAGGCAAGCCTGGAACGTCTGGCACAGCTGCGTGTATCCTGGCCAGAATGTTGGCACGCGCAAGCTGCTCAGCTGGTGTACTTTGTCGACAATGATCTCGCCAATTGCAAACATGTGCTGGACGAACCGCACAGACATGTTGGCTTGCACAGTCTGGTCAGTTTGCACACTTTGCACAGTTTGCACAGTTTGCACAGTTTGCACAGTTTGGTCAGTTTGGTAACCAAATTGGGGCTTGCCAAGCCTGCCTGGCAATGCACAAACTGGTTGGCCTGGTGGTTGGCCTGATTGGCTTGGTTGGTCCAGTCTGCCCAGTTGGCTACTGTTGAACAAACTCGCTGATTGCACAATGCCAACTTTGTGGCTCGGTTCGTCTGGTTGCACGATGCGGGCAAGATGGGTTGGTTGGGTTTGCATGGTTTGGTTGTTTGGTTGTCTAGTTGTCTGGTTGTTTGGTAAACTTGTGCAAACACGACTTTTGCCAAACTGCTCTGCATCATTACACATATGTTGGTTGACTGGATGCCTGTAATTATGTTGCAATTTACCAACCGACATAAACACCAACACCGCCACCAACACCATCAACACCAACAACATCAACACCAAACAAGTCAACAAAGCAAGACTAATCGACCGCTTCACAAACCAGCAAATATCCGAACCAGCCATGGCGCTTCACGCATGTCTCGCTGACAGACTCCAAGCCTGTTTGACCACGCATGCAGAATACATCCAGGACGTAACGTGGTACTGGCCTGCCTGTGTGGATTTTGAGGACGCCAAATCGATTTTGAACCAAGATCAAGTGCGAAGCGCAAAGAACGGCGAAGCCACGTACATGATTGTCGAAGGACAAAACTACAACAAAGTGACTTTGTTGGACACCAACCACTGGTGGTTTTCTGGCCAAGAAGGCACAGGCATGTTTTGTGACACCGACTTGCATTTCGTCGTTTGTCCCGAGTTGCTTGCTTGCATGGAAAAGTGCTGGAAGCGCTGGGAGACCAGCATGAGCGTTGATGTTGGTAATGTTTGATTTGCAAGCATTAATTGTTAACACACTACTATGCGGACAAGCAACGCTATTTGATACTGCTGCCGAGTTTTGGGAATGTTGCATTGCATGTTGCATGTTGCATGCTGCCTGATGCCAAGCGCATCCAGTTGGAATTTTGTCGTGCTGCGTCGGCACACATATGTAGGTCTACAACTTTTATTCAACCATCCAAGCAGAACCGACCAAACAACCAAACAACCAAACAGCAAAAACAGCAAAAACAACCAACACAACCAACACAACCAAAACTTGGCAAATCGACTTGCCAAGCACAATGTCGGTAGCAAACTCGCAGCAAGCCCAGATGTCTGGCATGACGAAAACCTGCATCGACGTTGCCGAGATGGCTTTGCGGCAGTTTGACAACCAGGCACAAGCTCAGAAATACTCCATCGGCGCACTTGGCCCGGCATGGACGTTGATCGGCCAGCTGGCTACCAAGAGCTCTGACGACTTTGCCTGCTTGGAGCGTGCATTCCAGACCGTTCGGTCGATTCGCGAATCATGCTTTGCAGTGTGCAACCAGCAAGAAAGCAATCTTGTGCTAACATTTGTGCAAGAAACAGCCGTGCGTGTGGCGTTGGGCTTGCACAGCTTGGCTGGTACACAAAACCCTGCAACTGCCAAACCAGCTGAAACTGCCCAGCCTGCCAAGCCTTTCGCGCCTGCCGAGCCTGCCAACCCGACCAAGCCTGCCGAGCCTGCCGAGCCTGCCAACCCGACCAAGCCTGCCGCGCCTGCCGAGCCTGCCGAGCCTTCCAAGCATCGCACGACACTTCTCCGAGAATGGGCTAGATTGAATGATGGGTCTGATGGGTGGTCTGGCAAGCTGGCAAGCCAACCAACTGACCAGACCGACCAGTCTGCCCGAAAGATCCGGCCGTACCAGTCTCGCCGGCTTGCATCCGGCGATACCCATGCCGACCAGGCCCGGTCTGGTTCAACTGGTTCAACTGGCCAAACCGGCCCAACTGGCCAAACCGGCCAAACTGGCCAAACTGGTCAAACCAGTCAAACTGGCCAAACTGGTTCAACTGGTCAGCAGCGGTTTACTGTGCTTTACCGCTTCAAGCCTGGCGAGCAGGCACTCATTGACGAGCTGGACAACTGGTGCACATATTACCTGCCAAGGCAGTTTGCCAAGCAACACAAGCACAACCAAGACCGGTCCAAGTGGTTCAGGCTGTTTGTGTACCGCAACATCTACTTGGCAGTCGACAACCGGTCGACCGAGTCAGAGTTTTGGCAGTCCGAGCTGCGCCAGTTTGCCGCAATGACTGGCATGATTCTGACCGGTCTGGACGCCGGCGCGCCGATTGGCAAGACCAGCCGGTACAACCGCAAAGTGTTGGCGTTTACGCAGGCAATCAACCTGGACGTCGATGCAATCATTCGCAAGGCGTCGATCAACACCGACGGCTCGGCTGTCTTTTTCTCTGACGACCACATTGTGGTGACTGCGCTGGACAAGCTGGCAATGCTGCGCATCGCGCTGCCTATCCAGACGGCGCTTGACGAGAAGCCCGACAAGCTGGCCAAACCAGCCAAGCCGGCCAGGCCGGCCAAGCCAACCAAGCCAACCAGATCTGCAAAGTCAAACTGATTAGTTTGGTGTGGTGTGTTTGGGTTGGTTCGGTGTGTTTGGGTTGGTTCGGTGTGGTTGGTGTGGTTGGTTTGGTTGGTTTGGTTGGTTTGGTTGGTGTGGTTAGTTTGTAAACTAAAACGTGTGCAGTTTGTGGTACTGACAAGACGATTCAGGCATTGGGTTTATTTTAGTTTGGTTTAGTTTGGTTTAGTTTGGTTTAGTTTGGTTCTGGTTGTTTTGGACGTTTTGGTCAGTTTGGACGTTTTGGTCAGTTTGGTTGGTTTGGTTGGTTTGGCAGTACTGTTTGCTAAACAGTTCTTTTTCAGATAGCTTACTCGGAGTGCACAGTACACAATCAGTGCCAAGCACACCACAGTCAAAGCTGCCAGAATGCTGCCATAGGTCATGATTCTGGACCGACTGTGCTTGCTGCCCAGCGAGGTTTGGAGCGCGTCTGACAAAAAGGTGTGCATCAAAATGGCGTTGCCGGGTTTGGTGTAGACTTGCAAGTTGGTCGCTTGGATGCACGCCGACATGTAAATGTCTAGCTGAAACACCACTGGCTCGGCTGACTGCAACAGCTTTTCCGCACCAGACGGGCTCAACCAGTATGCCGTCGCTCCTGCAAACTTGACGACCTTGCACGGTTTATCAGTTGGACCACTTGGACCAGTTTGGTTGGTTGGACCAGTTGGCTCGCACTTTAGCGTGGTCGGAATGAACTTTAACAGATAGACTTCGCAGTTGCTTGGCATGCCAGGCAGCTGGTCGAGCAGTTTCGACAGCCTTGGCGGTGTGTCCCAGGCGTCGTCTTCCAGAATAATAGCAGCCTTTTGGTTGGCCAACACGCGCTTCCAGGCCGAAATGTGCGACAGCGCACAGGCTGCCTCGACTGGGCTGCCCACCACATCGGTGGTTTTGCGGCTGCCCAATTGGTTTGAAAAGTACGACCTGGCGTATGCGTGGATTTTCTGGTTGGCATCAAAGTCGGCTGGCGTGGTCGCCTTGACTGCCTGAACTGCCAGGTTGTACTGGCTTGCGACGTTTTGCCAGGCCTGCATGGTAGGCAGGCAGCGTGTCTGCTTTGTCTTTTCCAAGCAAATCACAAACACGTCGAGCATGATTTTAGGTTTTTGGTTTGGTTTGGTTAGTATGTTTGGTTGGTTTGGTTGGTTTGGTTGGTTAGTTTGTTTGGTTGGTCTTGTAAAAGCTTTCAGAGTGCAAACTCATTTTTGTAAGGCAAAGCATACATGCACAAACACAACAAACACAAATACTGTTGCTATGTCGGCAAAATGGACGTGTTGTTCAACACAAAGATGCATGCATACCATATTGCAAAAACTATCACTGCCGACATGAACCAAAACAGTGCGTCCTTTGCAGCATGCTGGAAAATGGCCTGACGACGCAAGCAATACAGCCCGACCAGTGCGACTGCCAAGCCGACAAGATAGACAAGTGTGCCAATCAGTGCTGGCAGCACAGATGAACACCAATCCATTTGTTTTCAACAATCAAATACTTTAACTTTGTGCAACCAAACCGACCAACCCGACCAACCCGACCAACCCGACCGAAACAAACCAAACAAACTTGCCAAAAACTGTGTTTCATTAGGCAAGCTTCATGCTGACCAACTTGCTCCAATGCGACAGGACTTTATCAACCTGCACACCCAAGTCGTCGGTCAGACGTTGATCCAACGCTTGACTGGCATACAACACAAAGTCCATTTTGTCTAGCTGGTTGTTGTTCATGTAGTCGGCAAGAAAGTTGCGAACTTGGTTGGCTGCCACAATCTGGTCGGCAAGCCTAAATTGCGAGGATCCAGCAATCCGGATAAGTTGTGGGGTTTTCCGAGCAAAACTTGGCTGACCCAAACTTCACGCACAACATACCCCGCCAAGCGTGTTTGACGGTACAGTGTGTGGCAATCATGGTTGGTATGCCACATGTGGTGCGTCAATTCTGATCCAACTTGCTTCACCAAACCAGCCATCCTGGACAACATGACTTTGACCGACCAAACAACCCAACTGACCCAACTGACCAAACTGACCAGCAAAACCGACCAAACTGGCAAAACTGGCAAAACTAAAAGCTTACCACTGTCAGTCGTTAAACAACATAATTCATATGTTGGCCGACCTGCTTGTTGGTTGGTTGGTTGGTTGGTTGGATCAAACACCAAAAACAAACTGTTTCGGTTTAAATTCGGTCGGGATGGCTAGGATGGCTGGGATGGCTGGTTGGGGTTGCAATGACCGGGCTGGTTGGGCGAACCGGGTCAGTTGGGCTCGTTGCAATGACCGGGTCGATTAGGCGATCCGGGTTGGTTGGGCTCGTTGCAATGACCGGGTCGGTTGGGCGGGCCGGGCTGGTTGCAACGGTCGGGATAGTTGCACCAGCTTGGCTGGTCGCAATGGTCGGGTTGGTTGGGCTGGTTGGGCTGGTTGGGCTGGTCGGGCTGGTTTGGCTGGTTTGGCTGGTTGGGCTGGTTGGGCTGGTTGGGCTGGTTGAAATGCTGGCTTGGATAGATCCTGGTACCATGCTGCGCTTGGGGCAAGCAAACTGGCGCTGCTGAAAGTCTGCAAGTGTCTGCACAGGCAGCTTGAAGTAGTCCAGCATGATCTCAAAGCACTGGCCGCACGGCTTGAATGCAGCAATCTGGTTGGAAAACATAAACTGCACAAACTGCTTGTCAATCGCTTGGTGCATCACGCTGTCGATAGACGCCCAAAAGTGCTGGCTGGCAAACACTTGCTTGACGTTTTGAAAGTAGTGCTGTGCAGCCAAGCTTGGCATCACCAGTTGGTCGACGCCGACGCACCACTTCAACAGCATGTGCTGCACTTCATCCAACAGGCCCAGTTTGTTGCCAGCCGTCCACACCAGCCAAGCTGCCTGGTAAAAGTCAATGTGCTTCCACAACTCGCAGATGATTGCGTCGTAGTGCTCGACCTCGTTGGGCCGGCAGGTCATGTTGCACGCAATGTGCACCAGCGGGTTGGTCAGCAGAATCTGGTGGTTCAGCGCCCTGGCGTGCCGCGCAAAGTTTCGGTCTGTTGTCATGCTTCCAACCGGTCCAACCGTTTCATGTGGTCCACCAACCGTTTCAACTGGTCCACCATCTGGTCCACCAACCGTTTCAACTGGTCCACCAACTGGTCCACCAACCGTTTCAACAGGTCCACCAACTGGTCCAACTGGTTGGGCCAGCTTGGCTAGTTTGACTGGCATTTCCGAGTCGGATGTGCAGCTTTCATGTCCAGTTTGGACAGTTTGGACAGCTTGGACAGTTTGGTTGATCATGGCAAAGCCAAAATCAATCAAGAGCCACCTCGCCGGGCGGTAGGCCAGGTTTTGCGGCAGCATGTCAAAGTGCACCATGCGGTGTTTCTGCAGCAAGTCCAGCCAGTTGAGCAGGCTGGCTGCAAACACCAGCCAGCTTTCCAGCTTGGTCTTGCCGACCATCAGGTGGCTGGCTTCCAAGCGCGGCGGCATGGCGTTGAACCGCTCGGTGTAGCCAAACACGTACAGCTTGTCGTTCTTGCTAATCAGTGCCAGGCGTTCACGGCCCGGCTTGTCCAGTCGCAGCCTTTCCAAGCATCGCATCACGCCAGGCACCAGCTTGGAGACGCGGTGGCACAGCGGCGACAAGCCAGCTGCGTGCTCGTCGATGTTGGCAGTCAACAAGTTGTACATCTTCATGGTCTGCTTCCAGTAGTCGTACGGCATGATGACTGCCACCATGCTGCAGCTTGGCGACACCACAGCCGTGACGGTCTGGCCCAACCACACTGCTGCATTTGCAAACGCTTCCTTTCTGACTGGCAGCTCGACCAAGTCATGCAGACTCATTGTGAACCAACCAAACGACCCAACTTTCCAACTACCCAACTACCCAACTTTCAAACTTTCCAAACTTTCAAACTACCCAACTACCAGCTACCCAACTACCAACTACCAACTACCCAACTACCAACTACCCAACAATGCTTTCGGTGATAGTCTGTAATGGTTTTCTGGTTTGATGGTCTGATAGTTTGATGCAAATTTTCTCACAGCTTGGCAACATTGGTTCAACTTTGTTTCGGTTCGAAAATTGCAACTTGTTTCAGCTGGCAGTTTTCCAAAACATACAGCTGCTTGGCCAAGCTGGTGCAGTCGCTGTCGTGGGTAATGACCAGCACTGTTTTCGTTTGGCCGAGTTTGGCAATCATTTTGATGACCAGCTGCTTGGTGGCGTCGTCCAGGCCGCTGGTCGGTTCGTCAAAGATCAAAACTTGCGCCTGGTTGGCCTGGTTGCTGACAAACAGATTGATGAGCCGAATCAACATTTTCTGGCCGGTGCTGAGAGCCGAGCCCTGGGCGCCTGCCTGGTCGCTTGCCAGCCGGTTCTGAAAGACAGGTTTGAACTCTTCAAACAGCGCCAGCGCAGTCGCTTCGGCCTGGTCGGACTGGCTGCCATACACCATGTTGTACAGCAGCGTCTCGTTGAACAGAGTCTGGTCGGGATTCACCAGCGACACCATGCTGCGCAGCTGGACCAAATCGTACTCGCGAATGTCGTGCTGGCCCAGCAAGATCTGGCCAGTCACTGGCTCCACATTCCTGACACACATCTTGGCCAGCGTCGACTTGCCCGAACCAGACTTGCCCTGGATGACAGTCGGCTGGCCCGGCACAACCATAAAATTGACGTTTTCAACCAGCATACCAGTCGGGCTGGTCGGGCTGGTTGGGCTGGTTGGGCTGGTTTGACCAGCTGGGTTGGTCGGGTTGGTCTGGTTGGTCGGTTTGGCATGCTTGAAGCCAATGTTGACAAACTGCAGCGCGGCGTGGCTGGCAGCCAAGCTAGTCAGCTGGCCTTGCTTGATGGTGGCTTTGCTGAGCGAGTCGGCCACGCCTTCGATGTGCTGGTACTTGCCCATGCTGTCCATCATGTTGGACAGCGACTTGGTGGTGCTGGCGAACTGGCTGCGCACACCCAGCAGCACACTCAGCAGCATCAGCATGCTGGTTGTCATCTGGTCGGTCGGTTTCGGCTGGCAAGCCAAACTGGTTGCATTTGGACTGGTTGGACTGGTTGGACTGGTTGGTAAACTGGTTGTTTGTTTTTGGCCAAAAAGGTCGGCTGGTCTGTCGGCAACTCTGGCTTGCACAGCAAACTTGAACACGCTGATTGCCAGCACGACAAACACGCCCAGCAAGGTCACCAGCTTGACCAAGTATCCAAGGTTTTCCACGCGCTGCAAGTAGGCATTTTTTTGGTAAGCCAGGTGGTGCAGCTCGCCAGCAATGCGCTGCTGCTCGTTGGCCACCATGTTCTTGGACACCACGACCGGTATGTTGGCCATCACGTCAAACACCCGCCACTCGACGCGCTTGGAGTTGACTTCTTGCTGCTTGGCCATGTCCAGCACGCCCGGCTTGGCAGCCAGCATTGCCAGGCCAGCCAAGGCCAGCACTACCAGAAAAACAACGCCGTAAATCCAGCTCGACACAAAGCAGTAGCCCAGCAGCACCAGCAGCACAATGCTGGCCGGAACGATCGAGTAAAGCACTTGCTGGTAGACATGCGCGGCCGACGAGCTGGTGCGCTGCATCAGCTGGCGGTAGATGTTGGCGTCGATCGAGGTCGGCGACACCTGGTTCTTTTCCAGGATCAGCTTGGCCATGCGCGTCTCTGCAAAGGCCACAAACTTTGGAAACAGTTTGTTTTCAACAAAGTCAGTCATCCAGCCGACTGCCATGCAACAGGCCAGCACTGCCATCACAACCACCAGGTTGCGCATCGTGCTGGACGCACATGCCTGGCTGATGCTTTTTTGCAGCGAGGCGATGACGCGCGAGACCAACAGCACTTCAAGCACTGTGACTGCAACAACTAGCAACAGGTAGGCAACAGTCATGCCAGCATGCTGCTTTGAAAAATCAAGTATCAACGACGTAATGTCGATCCTGTCCATTTGGTCTGGTTGGTCTGGTTGGTCCGGCTCGGCATGGCTTGTCCCATTTGGGACTTGGTTCATTGTTGATATCAAACCAACCAATCATGCGTTTTACAAAGCTAGATGCAAAATCAACACAAAATAGAATGATGATGAAAACAACCAACATGTCTGACCCAGTTGCCGACTTGGCCAGCCAGACCAGCCCGACCAACCAGACCAACCAGACCAGCCCGACCAACCAGACCAGCCCGACCAACCAGACCAGCCCAACCAGCCCAACCGACATTTTGCCCGACATGTCCAGTCTGGACCTGGCTGACCAGTCGGTCAAGGAAATGGTCGACCTTGCCGCGTCGTGGAACTCGTCGAACCAGTTGGATCCTGTCAGCGTCGTGCGGTTCATCAGGCTGCTGGTGTTCAATGCGTTCCAGCTGCTGGCCAGCAAATCCGGCCAGGAAAAAAAGCGCATCGTGCTGGCTGTGGTGTACCACTCGGTGGCTGCAAAGACCGACTGGACAGTCGAGCAAAAGCGCAAAACACTGGCGCTAATTGCCGAACTGGGCAGCATATGGGTTGACATGTCGAGTTCCGACCTGAAAGACTTTGCATTGCAGCTGTTTAGCCAGATTTCCGAAACTGTCCAGGCGTGCAAGACTGTGTTTGGATGCTGCGCACCAAGTCATCCAACTGGTCAAACTGGTCCAACTGGTCCAACCGGTCCAGATGGTCCAGATGGCCGTTTGGACAGGTCTATGCTGGATGCAGACTTGGTGATGCAAGCTCGACGCCGCGGTTTGTTGCTATAATTTGTTGTTATGTTTAAAATGAATTCATGTTGTCAAACATCCAAGCTGGCCAAATAGGCTTCACTGGTCGAAATGGTCAAAATGGTCAAAATGGTCCTGACTGGTCCAAGCGCAAGTTACAAAACAACCAAGCACACAGTAAACTGCCAAAACTAAACACATACGATGCACACCATGCACACCATGCACACCAGAATGGTAAGCGCAAGCCCGAACCGTTGCATGCCAATACAACAAATCATGCACGTCCAAAAATGTTGCATCCAGCCAAAAGACACATTACATGGTACAAAGCAAGTCACAGAAAGCGACTGAGAGGCGGCACTAACGATTCTGACGACCACCACAAAATACTATTGTCAACCTCTGTCTTACTCAATGAAAAGTGCCGCGATAAACCCTATTGGGCGGCATTGCCTAAACCGCAGACGTTGTGCAGTGACTACACATGTTTGAGTACTGCCGACATTATTGCATGTTTGAAAACCAACAACGCTCAATACACACAACTAGACATACCCCGTAACCCAACTATCGAATACAAACGAAACGATGATTATATTACGTTTGAGAACGCAAGGTCGCATTTATTAAAGTCAGAATGGACAGTCGGGTTGGCCGATGACGCATCGGCGGAATGTCTAGACACGTACTTGCGCAGTTTGAAGTTAGAGCCTGCTGGTTACAATGTCGGGATTGACGACTTGTACGAAAGTGAAGGCAATCGAAACATATTCCAGTCGCTGCAAAAGTTTGCCTGGGCGTTCGGCATCGGCATCGCGTGGCTGTCTGCCGAGCTTCAACAACCTGTGTTCATCAACTGTTGGTCGACTACCATGCTTTTAGTTTACACTTCCTATGAGTGCGAGCATCTGTGTCAGGCAAATTGGGTGTTGCTGTCTGAACAATCGGACCGCAAAGGCAGTGACAGTTCAAGTCAACAACAACAACAACAACAACAACAACAACAACAACAACAACAACAACAACAACAACAACAACAACAACAACAACAACAACAACAACAACAACAACACGACCGCCCGGTATCAACATCGAGTGCAAACGCCTCGGATGCATCCGATATCGCACACATACAACAATACATTGATAAACACCATAAATGGTGGTGGCATCTTTCAGGTCTCCATAAAATCGACGACAAAACCTACACGATTATTTACAGCAAAGAGTTTGTCCTGGATAGATGGCATCAGAATTGTATAAAACTGGGAAGCGGCGTATTCTCATACAAACACTACTTTGTAGTGCCGCAACCAACAGATTGCGTGGATACAATGGATTCCGACAGTGACGAAAGTTCTTACTAATAATAGCGTTTATGCTATTTGGTGGTACATATGTGTTTTGCGAGTTAGTTTATTTGGCATGGTAGCTTGCACATCCAATATGTTAATATGTTATGCTTTGAATATGTCACGTGCTGTTAGGTGCTGCCGCATGTTGTTGGAATTGTTGGATGTCTGTGTAGTTATGGCAATGCCGAGATCCCAGATAGCGCTTTTATAACGAGTTTTTTGCAGCAAATGATTCGAAGCCTATACCAGCTGGCTTACTGCCCGCCAGACGAGTACCACAGCCTTGCCACACACACACACACACACACACCACGGTCCAGCCACCTTTGGCTGCAAGTACTCCGTCGAGTTGTTTAAAGCACTTACTCATATTTAGACAGTTTCAAGCACTTTTGTTGAATATTAGTCAAATCGACTACTGCTGAGTTAATCAACTTGATATATGTTCGTGTGGTCACCCAGCGAGCTATTAGACGTATTATCTCTGTGTGAATCGCTGCTTTCTATGTTCGCCAAGTCTGTTTGGTAATTACGTTCATGTGAGCTGTGTTGATTTGTGTGGTGTGCTTGGTTTGCTCGGCCTGTCAAGGCTGTTTGGTTTGCTTGGCCTGCCTGGGCTGCTTGGCCTGCCGGGGCTGCTTGGTTTACTATGCCTGCCGGGGCTGCTTGGGAATTACGTTCATGTGATCTGTGTTGATTTGTGTGGTGTGATTGGTTCGCTGGGCCCGCTGGGCTGGCTGGGCTGGTTGGGCCTGCTTGGTTTGCTGGTTGGTTAGGTTGGTTAGGTTGAACATCAAACTGTGAGCGCGTGTTGATTTTAAACGTTTCAACATCAACAGTACACTGTGTCATGTTTTTAAGTGTTTTTTGTCCAAGCACTTGTGTTGCATTGGCATGCTTTGCGATGACGTCCAGTGTGCTCCAGCGCGAGTGACACTGGAAGTACGACGTATTTTCTGGTTTATAGACTGCCGCATAAACCGCCACGTTTGAACCGTCTGAACTGATGTCTTGCTTTAACGACCTGGTGGCTTTGTACGCGATTTTGATTGATTGTGCATGTGTTGCATTCGGCGAGTTGTTGTCCGATGTGACGTTTGTTGAATTTACAGTCAGTTGATTTGGCAAACCAATGTTTGATGTGAGTATTATGACATCCGAGGCGCCGCCACATGATTCCCACTCGGATTTACTGATCACATCTATCCATTTTACATTTTCAGCAGGTTTAAATTGGTAAATCAACTGCAACATTGGTTTTACTTCGCCCACGTCGCAAGGAACTATTGTGTCAAATTGCGTTGTTGAACTTACTTTGTTACACATCCAAAATGCAACAGGGATTGCTATTACCACGAAGTTGGTTTGAATGGATGAATCTGTGCTGATGAACTGCGGCACTATCATGCAAGTAGCCTGAATTGCGCTGTTAAGCACATTGTAAGGCATATCGAAACCTTTGGCCCAGGTTGGTGTGTTTTTCTTTGTTTGAAAATTTGCCCACCAAATGGCTATACCTAGCAGCCCGATTGGAATGTATTCACCGAATTTAAAACAGATCAAACAAGCAATACTAACTGCGCCAGCGTTTGTGGCTCGTGTAAGAATCGAGTCTTGTGAGTTCATTCCCGCCAACATAGCTATGGGACTAAACTTTGAACGTATTACCATCTGCGCAAATTGTCGTGCGAGTTTGCGAAGGTTCGTAAACGCACTCTTGTAATCATTCACGATTTTGCGATAGCCATCTATTTGTGTGTGAAGCCACGTCAGGTACGCACTGACCAAGCACACAGCAAAGGTGCAGATATTCGTATACGTATCTGGTCGTGTTGCGTCTTTTCTATGATTCAACAATACTTTTTTGAAGTTGGTGCAAAACGTTTTGAAGCCGTCGTGGTCTGTCTCTAAAATTGTTTTGTCAAGCTTTGCAATCAGCGAAGTAAAATTTGCTTCTGTTGGAAGCTCTGCATACTCAGCATAAAGCTTTCCAAATACATTGTTTTGGGAAAGTGCCAGTCCGAAACCAGCTTCTTTTTTCTTGTCTAGTCTGAAATCAATGGACGTTGTTGGCAATCCATGATCATCAGGTTTCAATGCTGATGTTAAGTCAAGTTTATTAATGAATGTGTTGATGTTGTCAACATCTGTATCATTTATGCGGTTGCTGATTAGTTCGACAACTGCTAAGCAATCTTTGTTGTTCATACACGTTTTAACTGTTGCAACTATTTGATTATCGTAAAGTGTTCTGTCATCTGATGTAGCACGGTTGTTTTTGTCATTCTCGTTCAAAAAAACATCCGTATCTGTCTTACACAACACATCTAGTGTATTGTTTGTTAACTGTGCCGGGGCCCACGATGTTGATGTGACAAACTGTGAGCTGAAAATTAGCAACAAGGTTGTCATGGCTTTTGTTAAATTGACGCCGCCGCTCAAGTAACGTGCCGTTAAAGTTTCAGTTGTAGCGTGGATAATTGTATACATATCGTCCATACCGGGGTTGTAATTTTTCATTACGAGTTGACTAACATTAGCATTGAGTTGAGCGGTTGCATTCCACAAATCTGGATTGAAAGAAGAGTCATACGTCGCACTCGCTTTACACCACCATGTCGGATCGACATAACACTCCATGCGAGCCGAGTAGTACGTTATGAAATTTTTGAACATGTCACTTTTTAATACTGCGGACAAGGCAGCAACCGTCTCCGACTGGGCTTTTATCTGGTCGGGTGTACCTTTGTAGAAGTTTGTCTGGCTGGTTATTCGCGTTGTGTCTGTGTTGCTGTCTTTAACATGCATATGTGCAATGTAGATGGCTTGGCACACTCTCAAACCAACTTTGCATCGATGGATTTTTCCCCGAAGTTCATTGCATGTTGGGTCTTCTGTCTTAACGTCGTTGCATTTTTTGCTTTCTTCGACCAAATTGTTGTACAAAAACATAAAGCTGTTGAAGTTCTGGCTAGCAGCATTTTCGGATGTGTTCTTGCCCAACAAGTCTGCGAACCACAGCGTTTTGCCAGAAATACTGTGCGCAGTTGGTATGCCAAGATTGAGAAAGTCGGCAAACACAACTCGCGCAGACTCGACAGGTTTGACAGGTTTAACAGGCTTGGCAGGTGTAGCTGTTTTGTGACCTGTCTGGGTTTGGCTTCGCTGACGAGCATCTGCTTGACCAGCTGCAGAACCATTGATAGTTGACTTTCTTTGCTTGTCTTGTTGCTCGGCTACTGCCTCGGCTGCTTTTTTTGCTTCCTCGGCTTCCTTGGCTTTGGCTGCTGCCTCTGCTGCTTCCTCGGCTTCCTTGGCTTTGGCTGCTGCCTCTGCTGCTTCCTCGGCTTCCTTGGCTTTGGCTGCTGCCTCTGTTGCTGCTGCCTCAGCTGCTTTTTTTGCTTCCTCGGCTTGCTTTGCTGCTACCTTTTTTGCCGCTGCTGCCTGTTCTGCTAATGATGCGGCTTCACCTGCGGCTTTCGCTGCACTTTCTGCTTCTTCCAATATTCGTTGAAACTCGTCAAGCTTCTGACGTTTCGTTCTATCATCCCAATGATTATACATGTTCGTTAGTTGTTGTTGTTCAACACGTGCTTTCTGAGCTTCGAGATCTGCGGCTGCTGCTTCTTTGGCTTTGGCTGCTGCCTCTGTTGCTGCTTCCTCAGCTGCTTTTTTTGCTTCCTCGGCTTGCTTTGCTGCTACCTTTTCTGCCGCTGCTGCCTGTTCTGCTAATGATGCGGCTTCATCTGCGGCTTTCGCTAAACTTTCTGCTTCTTCCAATATTCGTTGAAACTCGTCAAGCTTCTGACGTTTCGTTATATCATCCCAACGCTTATTCATCATGTTCGTTCCTTGTTGTTGTTGTTGTTGTTGTTCAATACGTGCTTTTTGAGCTTCGAGATCTGCGGCTTCTTCTACATGACGCGTTTGTTCCGTTTTGAGTTCCGCGGCTTCTGTTGCGTGACGCGTTTGTTCGGCTAATGTTCTGGCATCAAGTACAGTCACAGATGTGCTTTGTTGGGGGTTGTTTCCTGCAAGATAGTTGTTTACGCGTACAGGCCCGGCTGTGCCCGAAGCCGGATTTTGCGGCGCAGGGACCTGGGTTACATGCACAAACTTTGCATTGGACAAGGCTGGTGCTGGATTTTGTTGGTTGTCGTGGTTGTCGTACACAGCCACTTCTCTGTACGAACTTGTAGGAAGTTGTGTGTCGCTGCTCGGTGGTGACATTCGCGAGAAACCATCTCGTGGTGTTGGCTGGGTTACGAGGGCGCGACTGTAGTTTATTGGTTGTTTCATCGTGGCAACGAACGGGCTGGATGGTGATTCAATTGCTATGTTGCGATTGCTGGCTGGTTGTGCTGGCAGTGCGAGTGCTGTACTCTGCGTGTTGTCGTAAGCTTTGCCGTACCATGCTGTGGGAATCTGTATGCCTTGGTCGTTTGTTGGCACCGACGAGAAATCAGCAAGCCGTGCTGGCCGTTCGACCAAGGCGCGACTGTTGTCGCTTTGTTTTGGTTGTCGCGTGGCAAACGTGCTGGATGGTGACATTACGTGGGCTGGTACGTGTTGGGCCCCGTTGGGGAATGCACTTGTGTCCGTTGCTGTGTCTGGTGCAATTTGCAGTGGCGTTACTGCGATATGCCTAGTTGTATCGCGTTCATTGTTTTGTCTGGTTGCGTTGAACCAATCGGCATGTGATGCCTCTGCTTCACCGACTTCGCGCTGCAACTGTTTCTCTTCCTCTTCTGCGTCAGATAAGTTTGCTGTTTGCAAAGCCTGCTTCTCTGCTGCCTTCAGTTGTTCCAATGCAGCCTCCGCCGCGTCTGAATCATCTTGTGCACGTTTTGCACTTTCCTTCTGACCTGCTATTGCATTCTGCATTTGCTGGCTCATTGCATCGTTGGATTGGCTGTCCGACTGGGATTGTGTAAAGCTTGACAAGTTGGCACTTGACAAGGTTGGTTTGCTGTCCTCTGCGTTCCCGACATATTCAGTAGGCAAGTTTTCCAATGTTGCTGGCACAAGCTGATCGCTGATCGCACCCAACATACCCAACAGACCCACACCTAACACGGAAATTTTTACGCCGCGGCGTGTGTTGCTTGTGCTGCTGGTTTTAGTTTGCTGTGTCTTGACATACTTGTCGTACAGTTTCTCTTGCAAGACTTCATCTGTACTTGTAAAGTCGTCCAACATTGCTCGAGCTTTTGGCGTTGCGATACCGCCGGTTAGTATAAACCATTTTTTCTTCATGCATGCCCACAAGTTCATCAATGCATACATCGGCAAAGCTTTGACCATGTCTGCTGTAAATTGAAGTTCGCTAGGCCACAAGTATTTAATCACGCTTTGCATATTCGTGTTTTGATGGTGCCACGCGAGAACCGCGAACACATATTCATGCATTTTGTCGAAGTAAACACCAGTATAGCCAACAGTTGCAAGATCTGGTTCGTCTTTAGTCGGTTCCGCCCATTCTTTGTCTTGCGTGTTTTTACACTCACTCACACACTGGCTATTTATGTAACATTTCATCCCAACTATGCTGTCAGCGAGTTCGATGGGTTGGTGGCACAACGCATGGTTCACCTCGGCGGCGTAAAACCTGCCAGCGCTGTCTTTATCAGCAAATACATAGTGACCAATCCAGTGTTGCGGCATTTCGTACTTCGGCAACACCCGACGAAATGCGTCCATTAATAAACGTGCCAACGAACTGATGTTGTTCTGTCTGTTCCAAAGCTGTTCCGGCAACGAATTGCAAAGGTCTGTTTTTACCCAAACAACCACATCAGTACCAAACTGTGGCAGCCATACATGGCCCGTTGTGGTATTACGAAGGTGGCGTTCATCGTCTTTGAATGTATGATTTTGCAACAGTCGAGATGTGTTGGCAGTGAGTGCATGTTGAGACATTGTCAAGACTTTTGTAAAGCGTGACTGCAACTTCAAGGGATTGTCACCACGTACGTTGTCAACATTAATATTCACAACGATGTCAGCTTTAGAGTCGTACGCGAGGGCCAAAACGATGTGGTACTTTCTAAGTTCATCAGCAACAGTACGGATGAAAACCTCCAATGCTTGACATGATTGTTTTGCGTCCGAAGTGACAGTGCCGTCGTAGACATAGTATGTTCTGTCTGTGTCAAGCGTATGAAGCGGGTTCATCATAATGAGAACAAAATCTTGTGCCGTCAAAGGCGTTTGGTTTACCAGCGCTGGTCGAATATCAAAAGCCGGATGTGTGGCAATATCTTCAATTGCATGTTGTGATGCTGTCGCTGCAACTGGGGTTGCGATGTTTGTTTTGCATAAATGACGTCCAGCATAATAAAACTTTTGTTTTGTATTGGTATCTGCATCCAAGTTCAACGGGCCCTCGGTAGTTATCATTTCCAGTTGGTGTTTGTTTTTACTAGTACACTATTTTTCAGTTATTTCTTAAAACGCACAAATTACTGAGACAACCAAACAGCCAAACAGCCAAACAGCCAAACAGCCAAACAGCCAAACAGCCACACAGCCAAACAGCCAAACAGCCAAACAACTATGTTAGCGCGGCGTATATGTCTGCATCGATGCTGTCGACCAGCACCTGCTTGACTGGCTTTCTGAACAGCAACAATGCGTTCAGCACCAGTCGCCAAATAGTGCGGCGCAGCAGCACGTGCGACTTGGTCAGCTTGGCAACAAACAGGTCGTGGTTGTGCTCCATGAACTTGCCGAACTGTCGGATAGTGGCCATGTCGACAAAGTCGGTCAGATGTTTGAAGTCAAACAAAAACGTAAACTCATCGAAGCGCTTGGACTTGGCGATGCTGTCCAGAATAGTCTGCAAGTATTGCAGCCTGACCAGTGTGTACGGCAAGTCTATTTCGCCTGTGCCAGTCACGACCACCCACACGTGTCTGTCTTGGCCGGGCAAGCACAGCGTTCTGACGGTCAGGTTGTGCGACTGATTGTGAACACAGCTGTTACCAGATGGCTCAGTCGGCGTCTCTAGGATTTGCAATGACGCATGTGGCTGGTTTGGCTGGTTTGGTTGACCAGGCGGCTGTATAGGCCTTTTGGTGCCGCCAACTTGTGGCTGAACAGGAACTGGTTCAACCGGTTTGCCTGGTTCATGTGTGTCGAGTGTGCTTACCTTGGCAAGTTTGTTTGGTTGATCTGATTGTTTGTGGTTTAGTTGGTTTAGTTTTGTTTTTTGCGGTTGATTTTGTTGATTTGGATGGTTTGGTTGGCTTGGTTGGGTTGGTTGGTTTGGTTGGTTTGGTTGGTTTGGTTGGTTTGGTTGGTTTGGTTGGTTTGATTGGTTCGGCTGGTTCGGTTGGTTTGGTTGGTTTGGTTGGTTTGGTTGGTTTGGTTGGTTTGGTTGGTTTGGTTGGTTTGGTTGGTTTGCACAGTTGCGTTGGTCAGCTGAATCGCTGTTGGTGCTGGCCATACTGTCTGTACTTTGTCCAACTCACCAACTCACCAACTAACTGGTTTTTTAATATTCAAACAATATGATGCAATGCCGAAAGTTACTTGAAACGCAAAAAACACTGCATAGTTGCAACAATACAATTAGCTAGCCAACATGATCACAACAATCATCACAGTCAGCACCAGCAGCACCACGTACATTGCAATTTCATATGGCTGTAAAACTGGTTTGCTGGAATGTTTAATGGCCAAATGGTGCACAAACTGCCGCGTGTCTAGATCCATGTCGGCTGCGCGGTTCATGATGGTGTCGAGCGCCACATATCTGGACGAAATAGTTTGTTGTGGCATATTGTGTAGTTGCACAGTTGATGCGGTTGATTGCACCGAATATTGACCAGCTGGTTGGTTGCACCACTGGATTGGTTGGTTGTCAAGTTGTCGTTTGCAAAAACACAATAAAATTGTCGACTTTAAAAAAGCATAGTTGGTTTGTTTGGTTTGGTTGATTTGGTTGATTTGGTTGATATTAGTTAGTTTTCTAGTGCCAACTAAAATGTTGGCAAGCCAAGACATGCGTCGCCGAGGCAGGCGCCCAGCATCTGGACAAATACCCAGCTGTGCCAGCAACGGCAACTGCAAAGCCGCCAGGGTGCGCGCCACCGGGCCGTGCCACAACTGTGCGCACACCAACATTTCGCTGGAAAGCAAGTTAGAAGTCATGCGCTACAAACTATTTGAACTGGCATGCAGCCGACCCGACCTGATGGCATTCATACAGTACATGACAAATACGACCAATATGACCAATATGACCAATACAACCAGTCCAGCCGGCATCAATGTTGCAAAACCAGACCAGTCATCTGGCTTTGCAAACAGTTTGTCCGGTTTATCGGGTTCGTCTGGTTCGTCGGGTTTGTTGGGTTTGTCGGGTTCGTCTGGTTCGTCAGGTTTGTCTGGTTCGTCAGGTTTGTCGGGTTCGTCTGGTTCTATGCCAACTATGCAAGACCCAATGGGCTGGTTCGGCCAGATCGACCTAGTCAAGCTGTGCATGGACATCTATGTGTTGTTTGGCAGTGGCAAAGTAGCCGACATTTACAGGCCGCTGGTCATCGCAAAAAACCCAGAACGCGATGTCGTGCTTGCCCAGATGGTGTTTGCCACGCTGAAACTGCGCTGCAAGTTGTTTGACCAGTTTGTGCCGAACCAGACAGGCAACTGCTTTGTGGAAAACTTCATGTACTGCAAGCGCCACACGCCGCACACTGGCGTGCTGGACGCCAAGGATCTGAGCGCGCTGTGCCAGCAGTGCAGCGCTGCCAGGCCAGAAGACCGTCTGGCACTGGTCGAGCAAATCAAGCAGCGTGTCTACGAGCACGAAAAGACGACGGCACAGCGCGACCTGGTGCTGCGCCACCAGTTCAACGACTGGCTGGCTAGTTATGTCGACCGACAGAATAGCTGAGTCTTTTTAATTACACAACAACCAACAACTAAACCAAAACAGTCAACAACTAAACCAACAACTAAACCAACAAAATTTACAGCGAGTTGTTGGACTGGGTGTAGCGGTATCCCGCAATGCCGCCTTTGTAAGTCAGCAAGTTGTAGTTCCACAAAATAAACTCCACATCCAGCTGTGTCGAGCTTGATGCAAACAAGTTGCCGCGCGAGTCATTGAGCCCGGAACTGCGCGTCTCATCGGTTGATTTTGCGACCCACATGTTGCTGGCATGTTCGATCGTGACCTGCGAGTTGCTAGTGCGCGAAAAATTCAAGTAACCAATCGACTGGACAGGTCCACGCGAGTTGGCGCGGCAGCCAAAGTTCAAGGCGTAGACACGCCGACCTGGATCGAGCACGTTTGAATGGTGGGCATATGGCTGCACTTGGCGGTAAAACGACTCGTCAGACTGGGCATACAACGTGGCACCGTTTGTCGACAGTTCAATGTTGTTGATAGCTGGCCAAGTCTGTTTACGAATCAGGTCGTATGCACCGCCCATTGAAAAGTAGTCGTTGGCTGCACGGTTGGGTTTGAATATTGGCACAATGTACATGACTGACGAGGCATTCTGAAAGGTGTCTGTGCGGTAAGTCTTGCTGGAAGATTGCGTGGTCGAGTGGACGATGCGCTGGCAAGCCTCGACTGTTTGGCTGAACGAGTTGCTGGCGAAGGCTGTGCGCTCCTCGGGACCCAGAAAAAACACGCGCGACACCACCGACACGGGAAAGTCAGTTTGGGCAAGATCACTCTCAGTAATTGTTGCCGAGGTAGAAGCTGTCACACCTGGTAAGTCGCGCCCGGTTCGCAAGTCGCGGCCGCGCACATACGAGTTGGCGAGCGTTTCTTCTAAGTAACGCTTCTTCGTGTAGAAGTTTGTTGAAGTAGTCATTGCGCCAACTGTAGCACCACCAAATGTTTTGTGGGGTGCCAAAGGGTATGCACGGTTTTCAGCATTTCCAACAGGGTTGCCAGACCCGGTCATGTTCGACGCAGGCTTGACAGTTGTGGGTGTTGCGTTGGCGCCGTTGAGGCCTGTGCCAGCATAATTGCAAATCAAAGCGGAAAAGCTCTCAAACTCTGCTTCAATGATCAGATTGTTGTACATGTTGCTGATCAGCGGCGCACCCATTGACGGGGCTCTGCAAAACGAAAAAATCAGCGGGCAGTACTTGACTTGGAACGTCATGGAGGCTGACTTCAACTCGAAGTTGTTGTTGGCAGACGAACTGGCCAAACCGCACATGTCGAACGGAACGCCGATACTGCCGCTATTCAACAGAATCCAGGTGTATAGAGCGTACTTGTCGTGGCGGTCCATGCGCTGGCCGCCCACTTTGTACTCTACAGCTTTGACGGCCGCCAGAGCAACACCGTCTGTGTAGTACGGCTGGCCTTGGTTGGCACGTTTGAAATTAACATCGTCACTGGCAATGAAGTACGATTCAGCGACGCACGACGACATCAGTTCTCGGCGATACACACTGGACTCTGCTGTAATCGTCATGTCGTCCAAGTTGACAGTGGTTCCAACTGCCGGCGAAACATCTGTGGTGCTCAAAAGGTTTAGTCGCATCATAGTAAAGGCCGAAACGACACCCACCAAAGTTTGGTACGTCGGGCAAATGTCGTCGTGCAACACTTCGTACACTTGTGGTCCAGACGAGGCGGTGTCTGAAACAGGTGCTGACACGCCGGATGTTACGGTGCCGCCTGTATTGGCGAGCGGGCGCGCATCGGTAAACGTTTGAAAGTTGCCAATACCTGGCAACTCGTACCTGAACAGCGTCATCTCGTGGATGTCGCAGTTGCGCGACGCCGTGTAAGTCAGCGTCTCACCCAAATAGGAGGCAGCGCCTTTGTCAAAGTTCTCAAAGAACCATGCCATGCCGAAACTGGTGAACCTGACGGATGTGTACCTGAACGCTGTGGCGTCTGGGTCGCCCGACAGATACTCGGCCATGTTGCCGCCGGCATGCAATTGAAGCACAGCGCCGTTGGCGACTGTGAAAACTGTTTGACCAACTGCCATGATGAGTACCAGACTGTTTTTTAATACGCACAACAAAAACATATAATAGAAACCTTACAATTACAACGAGTTGTTGGACTGGGTGTAGCGGTAGCCCGCAATGCCGCCCTTGTAGGTCAGCAAGTTGTAGTTCCACAAAATGAACTCAATGTCCAGCTGAGTCGAGCTGGACGCCGCCAAGTTGCCTCTGACACCCGCGCTATCACTTGTGCCGCGCAACTCATCCGACGACTTGGCAACCCACATGTTGGTGGCATGTTGGATGGTGACCTGTGAGTTGGTGGTGCGCGAAAAGTTCAAATAACCAATAGCCTGGACTGGTCCGCGCGAGTTGGCGCGCGTGCCAAAGTTCAAGGCATAGACTCTCCGACCTGGATCCAACACATTGGAATGGTGGGCATACGCCTGCACTTGGCGGTAGAACGACTCGTCCGACTGAGCATACAAAGTCGCACCGTTGGTCGACAATTCAATGTTGCTGATTGCCGGCCAGGTTTGATTGCGGACCAGGTCGTATGCACCGCCCATTGAAAAGTAGTCGTTGGCAGCTTTGTTGGGCTTGTAGACCGGCACGACGTACATGACCGACGAGGCATTTTGGAAAGTGTCTGTGCGGTAAGTCTTGCTAGTTGCTTGTGTGGTTGAGTGCACCAAGCGCTGGCATGCCTCAACAGTCTGACTAAACGAGTTGCTTGCGAAAGCAGTGCGCTCCTCGGGCCCAAGGAAAAACACACGCGACACAACGCTCACAGGGAAGTCAGTCTGTGCAAGATCGCTGGACGAAATAGCAGCACTGGTGGCTGGACTCACGCCTGGCAAGTCTCGGCCAGTGCGCAAGTCACGACCACGCACATACGAGTTGGCAAGCGTGTCTTCAAGATAGCGCTTTTTGGTATAGAACACAGTGTCTGCCGGAACTGCGCCAATAGTTGCACCGCCAAACGATTTGTGTGATGCAGATGGATATGTACGCTTGTCGTTGAGAGCGTCACGCGAGCCGTCGGCCGCCAATGCGGCTGTTGGTTTGACAGTTGTCGTTCCCAGTGCCCCATTAAGCCCGGCACCGGAATAGTTGCAAATCAAAGCAGAAAAAGCTTCAAACTCTGCTTCAATGATTAGATTGTTGTACATGTTGCTGATTAGTGGTGCACCCATCGACGGCGCTCGGCAGAATGAAAATATCAAAGGGCAGTATTTAACTTGAAAAGTCATGGATGCTGCTTTAAGTTCCAAGTTGCTGTTGCTTGTGGATTGGGCCAAGCCACACATGTCAAATGGAACACCAATGCTGCCGCTGTTGAGCAGAATCCAGGTGTATAATGCGTACTTGTCGTGCCGATCCATGCGCTGGCCACCCACTTTGTACTCGACGGATTTGACGGCTGCCAACGCAACACCGTCTGTGTAATGTGGTTGACCTTGGCTTTGCCGGGCAAAGTTCGAAGTGTCACTGGTTGTAAAGTAACGTTCAGCAATGCATGACGAACGGGCTTCACGATAAAAGTTCTCTTCTGAAATTTGCAAGTCTGTGGTTGTAACATTGACACCAGTGCTTGTTGAGGTATCAGTTTTCATACTGAGGTGTAAGTCAGCGTACACCACTATATCGGAAACAAGCTTCTGGTATGCTGGACACAAGTCTTCATGCAACACCTCGTATACTTGACCTGCTGCATTACTTGTGTTAGTGCCATTAGCCACAACTTGGGTTGGTGCACCGTCTATATACGTCTGAAAATTGCCAATACCTGGCAACTCGTATCTGAACAGCGTCATCTCGTGGATGTCGCAGTTACGCGACGCCGTGTAGGTCAGCGTCTCACCCAAATAGGAGGCAGCGCCTTTGTCAAAGTTCTCAAAGAACCAAGCCATGCCGAAACTGGTGAAGCGAACAGACGTGTAGCGAAAGGCCGTGGCGTCTGGGTCACCCGACAGGTAGTCGGCCATGTTGCCGCCGGCATGCAATTGGAGCACAGCGCCGTTGGCGACTGTGAATGTGGTTTGACCAACTGCCATGTTGGTTTGTGGTGTGTTGTTTTGGTTTGGTTGGTTTGGCTGGAATAGTCTTTTTTGTTAGGCAAGGCAATTTGGTGTCAAAAGCTATTTCAACATGTTGAAACCTATTTCAACCTATTTCAACTTTCCTAAACCTATTCCAACCTGTTTGAACCTGTGCAACTTGTTTGAACCTGTTCAACCCTGTTTCAACATGTCAAAACCTATCCAAACCTGTCCAAACTTGTTTCAACTTTTCTAAACCTATTCCAACCTATTTCGACCTGTCCAATCCTGTGCAATGCTGTTCAATCCTATCTGTGCAGCCGAACAGATAGCAAGCACCAGCCTGGTTGTTTGGTTGTCTGGTGCACGAATAGACCAAACGCGCAGAATAGATGCTGCACAGATAGAAAAAAGCATAATATTCTGTGATTCATACAAAAACGTTGCATCTGTGTCGACACTTTTTGTGCGTTTGACAGATTTGAAAGTTTAAAACAGCCAACACAGCCAACACAACCAACACAGCCAAAATGGGCAAGGTCAAGACTCACCGCCACAGCCATGTTGCCAAGTCTTCGCACAAGAAGAAGCACAGCCAGGCCGCCAAGAAGCCGTGCGATCGCTCCCACAAGGTCGTGCGCCACGGCATGCTGGTCTGCACCAAGGGCGACAAGCTCAAGGTCAAGCAGAGCAAGAAGCTGAAGCTGGGCAAGCCAGTCAAGCGCCACGGCAAGACGTGCCGCCCGGTTGTGTACACCGTGGCGGCCCGCAAGGAGCGCGCCAAGCACCACTAAACCGGCCAAAAACAAACCAATCTGGCTATCTGTGCCAAATCAGTTTGGTTGCATAATGTAATCATAAATCATTGAACTATTGAACCATAAAACCATGTTTGCAAAACTATTTCAGTAAAAGTATGGCAGTTGTGGAACTAGTGCTTTCTGTTTGGTAGTTATGGGAGTCAGCTTGCACATCTTGGCATACTGCTGTTTGAAGCACTGCACAAACTGTGAGTTGCCAAACATGCGGTGCACCAACCATTTTTGGTTTTGCGATTCCAGCTGCACAACTGGTTCAAAGTGGATGTTGTGCGACCAGTAGATGAACACGTGTAGAGCTGCATTGTCAAACATCTCCACGCCGCAGTAAATTGGTTCGTCCCAGGATGTCGGGTTGACAAACAGGATGTTGACATGCAACCGCCAGGCAGTGTACTTGATCGCCCAGGTGTCGGCCCACACCGAGCTCTGCAGCAGGTTGGAAACTTGGCTGGCCATGGCAAGGCTGGTGCTGAACGCCGTGCTGGCATAGATAGGAACCGACTTGCAAAACTGTTCCCACAAATGCGGCTTGGCAACCAGCTCGTTGGCCAGGCGCCTGCGCAGCATAATGCCCACCTGGCGAAACGTGTCATTGGTGTCATTGGTGTCATTGGTGTCAATGCTGCTTTTCAAGTCTACTTTGAACAGCTGGTAGGTCGTGCTGGCAGTGTTGAGCAGATAGACGACCGAGTCCTTGGTTCGCAAATTGCCTTGAACCAGCAAGCACGCCAGGCTGTGAAAGAAACACGAGCCGCCGCCGTACTGCTCTTCTAACCGCACAAACGAGTGCTTGTCAGGATGGCAGCCAAACGTGCGGTCCAGCAACTCGGTCGGGATTGGCAGAACGCGCATGCCTGGCATTTCTGGCATTTCTGGCATTTCTGGCATGCTTGGCATGTTTGGCACGCTTGACATGTTTTGCGTATCCGACGCGACTGACATGACCAGCATTAACTGACATTTTTAAATGTATTGCATTTTGTTGCAATGCTATCTAGTTCAAATTGTGTCGAAACATATGTTGGAACAAAGCTATGCTGATAAGTGATAAATTGGTGAAACAACAATGCAATGCTTGCCGTTCTGGTCGTGCTGTCGCACATGCCACGCTGCAATCACGCCCAGCAAGTACTGGCTGCATGCTTTTTTAAAAAACAGACTGCCAATAATGGTGATATCCACGCCAATGCTGTCGACCATGCTGAACTGTGCGACATAGAATGGATGTCTGGCATAATCATTCAAAGAAGCCAGCAAGTCGTGTGCCGAGCACACTACTTTGACAAACTTTGCAATATAATTGCTAGTTGGGTCAGACAAACAACACCACACCACCAGGTGGCGCACCACGACATGCGCCTGTTCATCGGGCACGGCGGACCAAGGTTGCAAGCACACAACATGGACCAACTTGGCCGAGTCGGCAACACTATTGTGGTCACAGCTGGTGACATGGTCGAGCGCCTGGACTATCAAAGTGCGTTTGGATTCATACGTTCAGTTGGTAGTTGGTTGGTTTGGTCGAATTTGGTTGGGTGTGGTTGGGCTTGGTTGGGTTTGGTTGGGTTTGGTTGGGTTTGGTTGGTTGTTTGGTTGGTTGGTTGTTTGTTTGTTTGCTAATCACTGGTTGTTGGATTGTTTGTTTGTTGGTTTGCACAGTTTCGCGGCTGGCCTTTACCTACAGACCAGTCGAGCTTGTCGAGTTGTTGAACGACTACTGGCACATCCAGCACGACCAGGCACTGATGGCTCAGCGCAGAGCAATTGACGCAGTATTGGTTCGGTGTGACGAGTTGCGACCTGGTCGACGCTTTTTTGAATTTGGCTGCAAGACTAAAGACACGGCGACGCAGTACGTGCAAAGAGTCTGTTCGACAAAGCTGCATCAGGTTGTTCAGGTTGGTCAGGTTGATCAGGTTAGTCAGGTTGTTCAGATTGATGCAAACACGACTGCAACGACCAACAACTTGCTGGGCGACATAATCAATGGCTGCATGCGTATGGTTGGACGTCTTGAACTTGAAGTATCTATGCATCTACAAATGAGCATAGCTGAAGAGTTCAAGCATCGGTCCGACATTGCCGAGCAGCTGTACAACAACATGCAATCATGCGAGAACCCGGTATTTTGTGTAGTCTACAAGCATCCTTTTGAATACCAAACGATGCTGGTGGCAGCCAACAACATGCACGACCAGCCAATGTTTAGTATTTTGCTGTGCCAGATGGTGAAAAATGCACATCTGTCTGCAAGTCAACAGCATGTACTCGCCTCGAAGCTGGCAGTGTTTCTGAAAAGCAGCCTTGCCGACAATTTGAACGCCAGTTTGCATTCAAGTATCATGTTGACATCCACTTTATCCTTACTTGGACATGACCAGTTGACAGGCAACCATCCAGCCAAACCAGCCAAACCAGCCACACCAGCCAAACCAGCCAAACTAGCCAAACTAGCCAAACCGGCCAAACCAGCCAAAACGGCCAAACCAGCCAAACCGGCCAAACCGGCCAAACCGGCCAAACCGGCCAAGCGCAAGCATGTCGAGTGAGATGCTTACAACATTTGCGGCTTGATTTGGTGCAATTTGCGCGCAGGCATAGCAGGCATGGCTGGCATAGCTATGGCCCGCATGTTACTGTCGACGTATGTTATCTTTCGACCTTGCATATCGTACTCACCCGGTGGATATATCGATTCGAAGAATCTACGGTAAACTGGCGAGTCTGCAATGATTTGCTTTTTCATCAGGTCGACAGTCCAATACATTTCTAAAGCAATGTCCTGGCATTGCTCGGCTCGCCCAGAAACTGGTTTGACGCGATTGTAGTAATGCTGGGCTAGCTTTTTGAATGCTGGGTCGCCATTCTTTCCGTTGGCATGCTGCGAGATAATTTTAAAAATCAAATCGCACGACGGACCCGCAGATTGTCGGGTAACTTGGCCTGCATTGTAAGCTTGACCATTTTGACCGCTATGACCAGCTGTCAGTACACGTCTTGCAACTGTTTGCCGAGTTTTGCCTACTTTCTTGGCAAGTTTACCAACTTTGCTTTGTTTGTTGCGCCTGTTTGTTTGTTTGACCATTTCAAACTGCCCAATTGGTTGGCTGGTTAGTTGGTTGTGCAACTCCACCTGGCGCTGCACCACCGGGTTTGGTTGAACCGTCGAGTTGCACCACTGGGTTTGAATGGTTGCACCTGGTTGGTTGCACAGTTGTTTTTTTCAAATAATATAATTTATGCTGTCCAACATATGAGTGCACGACTATACTGGTAGCCAGGCAGCTCTGCTTTCGAATGTGGACCAGCCAGGCTGGTTTGCACAGTTGTGCACAGTTGTGCACAGTTTGTACAGTTTTTTTTTCACACAACATGGCAGAAACCTACCGCATCGACAGGCTGACGATGGGCATGTGCGGCGGCGAGTACCAGCCGGGTCAGCTGGAACTAGACGACGAAAAGACATTCAAGCAAAACAAGCCCACACCGCGCGGCGTCCAGTCGCTGTTCATGGGCGCCACGCGCCAGTACAACTGCGCGACCTGCATGCGCGACTTTTCCAGCTGTCCTGGCCACTGCGCGCAAATCAACCTAGAGTGCAAGGTATATGCGCCCGAGCGCATGAAGCTGCTGCTGGCAGTGCTGTCCAAGGTGTGTCTTTTCTGCTCGGCGCTGCTGCGCAGCAAACACGTCTGCCAGGCATGCAACAGGTGCCAGCCCGACAAGTACAGGATTGTGTATGGTGTGCGCATCGTGTGCTTCTTTCCGCAAAAGCAAACCAATCAGTCCGGTCTGGCAAAGCCCAGCCTGGACGACTTGGACGAGTCGACTCGCCAGTTTGCTCTGCAAGAACTCACATGCGAGACAGTTTACCACATTGTCAGCAACATTTCGGATGCAGACTTGGCAGAGATAGGCTACGCGTCGCCGCAGATCTGCCACCCAAAGTCGTTCATCTGGTCGTACGTCACCGTGGTGCCCACCAGGTACCGGCCGCGCAACATCCGGCCCAAGATGGTCAGCAAAGGACTGCACGACCTCAGCAAAGCCTACTGGCGAATTCTAAAAGAAGCCAAGCAGCTGCGCGCTGCCAAGTTGGTGCAAGCCAACCAGACCAACCAAACCGGCCAAGCCAGCAATGCCAACCAGGAACTGATCAAGAAGCTGACTGACGACATCCAAGTGAGTGTCTGCCTGCTGGTGAATGCAGACCCGCGCAAGACTGCCAACCGACTGAACAAGAAGCTGTACTGGCCGGGCCAGCACCAGCCAGTGCCGTCGCGCTCCACCACGAAGATGGGTGGCGAAGGCCTGGCCTCGCTGCTGAACCTGGCGGTCGGCAGCGACAAGATCCAGGCCATCGCCAGAGGCCACATCACGTCCAAGCGCTGCGACAAGAACGCCAGGTCGGTTATTTTCAACGACGCCATGCTGGATGTGGACCAGATCGGTGTGCCGCGCATCGTGGCGATGAACCAGCCGGTGCCCGAGATGGTCTGCGACTACAACGCCGAGTGGCTGCGCAGTTTGGTGCGCACAGGCGCAGACGTCTGGCCTGGCGCCAACAGCTGCCTGATTAAAAAGACCAACCGCCAGATCCGGCTGGCCGGCACTGACCAGGCGTTCCGCAACCAGCTGGCTGACCAGCTGGTCGTTGGCGACCAGGTCATGCGCCACTTGATGGACAACGACATGTGCGTGATGAACCGCCAGCCGACGCTGACTGTGGCGTCGTTTTGTGCTCACCGCGCCAAGGTCTACCCGCCAGGCATCGACGCGTTCGGCATGCCGTACTGCGCCACGACCAACTACAACGCCGACTTCGACGGCGACGAGATGAACATGCACACCATTCAGACACTGGCTGCCCGCGCCGAGGTCATGTTTTTACTGTGGTCTGCCAAGCACATCTTGCCGATGCAGCGGTTCGTTCAAGATGCTATTCTGGGTGTGTTTTTAATGACTAGCCAGGACTGCTTGATTCGCAGTGACAACATCTGGAAGTATGTCGACCTTGGCAAGAACCAGCTGGAAAAGCTAGCCCAGCCAGCCATCATGGTGCGCACTGGGCAGACGAACTGCTTCGAGTCGTACTTTACAGGCAGCCAGTTGGTGCATGCTGTTGTCCCAAAGTGCAATTTCGACAAGTCGGCCAGCTTGGCAGACCAGTTTGAATGTTATTTCGAAACTAACCAGTCCAAACCAAATACCAGCAACAATGCCTGTTTGATCACCAGCCTGACGATGTTTGGCCAGTTGGACGGCAAGTTGCTGAACGAGTTGCTGAACAGCGTGTGCTGCCAGACCACCTCGGAGGACGGCTGCCAGTTTCTGTCAGACGCCAGTCGTCTGGCAGCCAGGTACGTAGCCATCAACCCGGTGTCGATCGGCGCGCTGGACATGCGGCTGGACGAGACGCATAGCGCAATGTTGCAGCAGAAGCTGCGCAGCGCCGAGCAGTTGGTGCAGCAGTATGCCGACAAGCTGTCCGACGAGGACATGCACTCTGCGCTGATGATGATTGGCCAGATTGCCGAAAGCGCTTTGCGGTCAACTGTGCAGCAGCGCGCCTCGGCGCACGACGTGCTGCACGTGCTGACTGACTCGGCCAAGTCCAAGGGCAGCTTCCACAACAGGCTGCAGGTGCAGCTGCACCACGGTGTGTGCTTGGACAAGAACCGGCTGATCAGCAACAGCGACAGCACGACCAGGCGCGTCTTGCCGTGCTACCAGACCGACACGCCGCGCTCGGATTTGTCGTCGCTGGGTTATGTCGGCAAGTCGCTGTGCCAGGGTTTGGACGCCAAGGACGCCTACTTGGCGTTTGTGCCGGGCAGGCTGGGCCTGGTGGACACGGCCACCACGACCAGGCGGTCGGGTTATGCCGCCAACCGCATCGGCGTCAATGTCGAGTCGCGCGTGGTGTGGCAGAACCTGGTGCTGACCAGCAACGTGGTGACGTCGTTTGTGTACTACGGCGACTCGTACGACCCGGACCGCATCGTGCAGCGCAGCTGTGCCTGGCTGGCCAAAAAGCGCGACGAGTTTCGCGACTATTTGTGCAAGACAGTCCGGCGCATGGTTGCAACGCCCAGCCAGTTGGACGACCAGATTAACGACCAAATGGTTGACCAGTTGGTCGCACTGCGCGACCAGATCGTGCAGACCAAGATGCGTTCCAATTTCGGTGAGTTTACATGCATGCTGGATCTCTGCTACGACATCAAGGATGTGTTTTTGGTCGAGTATCATGCCCAGGTTGGCCAGGTTGGCCAGGTTGGCCAGGTTGGCCAGGTTGGTTCTGACAAACTGGACAAGCCAGACTGGCAGGTGTTTAGCAGGTCGTGGAAGCAGATTGATGCGTTTCATGCTCAGCTGGCTCGGCAGGTCAACCAACATGCAGCCAGCATCATGCGTTTTTACGATGGATTGTGTTTGCTGGAGATGCTGTGCACTGCCAGTTTGGCCAGAATGTTTTGCCGGCCAGGATTCGTCGAGTTGGTTGTTGCGCGCATGCACCAGCAGTTTTTCAGGTGTGCCTACCAGGCAGGCACGCAGTGCGGCCGGCTGGCCTCGATGGGCATGTCGGCCAAGATCACCCAGATCGTGCTCAACTCGCACAAGTCGTCTGGTGCGAATCATGCCGGAAACGGTTTGGCCAGGTTCGACGCCTTGCTGTCCATGTCGGCCACGAACAATGCAGAGGCCAGCATGCTGCTGGTTTGCTCGTCTGAAAGGCAGGCAAGAAAAGCATTGTCGCAGTTGGTGTACACAGTGCTGTCTGATGTTGTGGCCAACTGGGCAGTCGAGCCGGCCGACCAGCATGTGGATGACTCGGCCATCAGGTTGTTTAACGACAAGCAGGCCGTCAAGACAGGCCGGCCAGCAACACCAACCAGTCCAACCAACCAAGCCAGTCCAACCAATCCAACCAACCAGGCCA
>Ga0209298_10000169_pt1 | contig 40119 bp, 62 predicted proteins | sample S_140806_EF_Meta_FD_187325 | JGI IMG/M metagenome (GOLD analysis project Ga0209298, IMG submission 187325) | Freshwater microbial communities from Lake Simoncouche, Canada to study carbon cycling - S_140806_EF_MetaG (SPAdes) (version 2) | ecosystem: Environmental > Aquatic > Freshwater > Lake ... | reverse complement strand
CACAACAGGCGCAAATGCGGCGCGCGCTGTTACAGATACATCTGCTTATGCAACTGGTTATGACGGAATTCTTCCAACAGTTCTAGGGCCTAACACTGGCTTCAACAACGCAATCAACAGTGCTTTTTCAACTGCCAACCCAGGCGTAGAATTCCAAACTGTTTTTGCTAACTTGTACCAGAATGTAAAGGCTGATCCAGACATTGTTCTAATGAACGGAAATGATCGTAAGCAACTATCTGATGCGATCAAGTCAGGTTCAACTGCTAATTACCGTTTGATGATTGAAAGCCCAGGAACAACAGGAACTACATACGGTTCTATTGTTACAGGACTTCAGAACGAAGTTACAGGTAAGGCCGTGGACATTATGGTTCACCCGTGGCTAAACCCAGGTGTTGCACCAGTTCTTTCATGGACTCTGCCAATTCCTGACACACAGGTATCAGATGTTTGGGCGAACTTCTTAGTACAGGACTACATGGGTATCCAGTGGCCAGTAACTCAGTTCACTTACGACTTCTCAACATACTTCCGCGGAACTTTCTTCTGCACCGCTCCTGCATGGAATGGCGCAGTTTCAGGTATCGTTTCAGCGTAAGTTACAACTTAATAAGAAGGGAGGGGTGCGGTGTAAAAGCCGCACCCTTTCCCAATTAACTAGGAGGCAAAGTGGCAAGATGGGTAGCACCTGATAAGGGTGTAAAAGAAACTGTTATTGGTGGTCAAAGTTATTACACAGATCGCCAGGGTATTTACACTGTAGAAAATAAGGCACACGCAAAAGCAATGAAGGCTGAAGGTTTTTTTGAAGCATCACTTAATCCAATTTCTAGTGATGACCGCATGCGCGGATTTACTTGCGTAGAATGTGGCTTTGAGGGCTGGTTTCGCAAATGTGGGCGTTGCGGATACGAGTCACAAGAAACACCGCGAGATGGAGAATAAATAATGACCGTTGGTATTACGCCCGATACAAGTAATGAAAATCCTTATGTCACGGTAGCCGAATACAGAAACGCTCCAACAGCGCTCAACATTGACATGCTTGTTGTGGGCGGAAATGCCGCGGCTCAAGATGCAGAATTAGCCCAGGTTATTTTGCGGGCTTCTTCATACATGAATGAATACTTTAACCAAAATCTTGTGGCAGATGAATACACAGAAACACAGCGCATTAGATTTTCAAATTCAGGTGGTTATTTTGCCTTGCACCCATACAACGCGCCTATTGTGTCGTTGTCATCATTTTATTATGGATCAAATCCAAACCAGTTATACGCATTAGGCGATTGCTCAACAGCCTGGTTTGAAGGCCAACAAATTATTATTCCTGGCAATCAAATTGGTTGGTATTCAACATCTCAAGGGCCATTGCAATTTGGTGGATCTATGGGGCAAACCAATTGGACATTTACTAAATACACCTATGTTGCAGGTTATGTAAACACAGTTCTTCTTGCTAATACAGCCGCGGGTGCTAGTAGTTTTATTGTTGATAGCCCATTAGGAATTATTGCGGGGCAACATTATCGTATTTATGATGGCGCTAGAAGTGAGCGCGTAACAGTAAATGATAACTATGTTTATGGAAGTACAACAGTTACATTACAAAGTCCAATGGTTTTTGCTCATGGTGCTGGTGCGGCTTTTGGCAATCTTCCCAATGCTCTCAAGCAGGCTTGCATTTTAATTACAAGTGCTTTTATCAAAATGCGTGGCGATAGTTCAACCACTATGGCTTACACAACTAGCCCATCAGGAAATGTTCCAGGCTCTACACGCTATGGTGGTGACATTCAGGTAGCGCTAGACATGGTAAACAAGTTCCGCAGGATCAGATAATGACCGCAGTACCTACGCTCACAGGGCGCAACGCAGTACGCCAAACGCTATCTTTATTTTTAGCCAATCCGCGTATCCTCAATGTCAATCAAGTTTTTACATCTTTTCCAAAGATTATTAACTACCAGGTAAACGCTGAACCAGGGCAAGCCACAAGAGCGGCAATTGTTGTTTACATTGCTGATGAGTATGAAACACGCTTAGCAATTGGTGGAGCAACTAATGGTTGGAAGCGCGTTGATTACACCGTAATTGTTCAGATTTTCTGCATTTCTTTTCATAGAGAGGCAGAAGATGTTATGACTGACTTTGACACAATCGTTGATAACATCAAAGAGCGCTTGAGGTCAGATCATAACTTTGGCGATCCAACAGGTAATTTAGTTTGGCAAGGTGCAGAGCCAGTTATTCAGGCCCGTTATGGAGAACCTTCTACTGAAAAAGAAGGCGTTACAGAAATCTTTGCTGAGATACAATTTCCCGTAACACAGATGATCCAGGCATAAGGAGCATGATGAAGTACAAATACAACGGAACTGATGAACGCGTGTTCCCTAGCATTGGGAAAACTGTGAAACCTGGTGATGAGTTTGACGCACCTGAAGGGTTTGTTGCAGTAGATGTAATTTCTGCAAGCGCAAAGCCATCAGTTACAGAACCAACAAAACCAACAGAACCAACAACAACTATGTCTGCCGCGTCAGACAAGAAACTAGGAGCGTGAAATAATGTCTGTTCAACAGTCCGTACGCTCGTACTTAGGTATTGCTAAAGAAGCAACCCGCGGTACGGCAGTAGCACCAACCGACTTCATTCCAGTAATGAAGGACGCATTAAAACCAGTGGACATTGTAGATCCACTGTATGACACAGGCTTGCGTGGCTCAAATGTATTGAATTACAATTACATTCCAGGCCGCACACGCTCAACCGTAGATTTTGGTGGAGCAGTATTTGCCGATACAGTGGGATACGCAATTGCAGGTGTTTTAGGATCAGTAGCAACTACTGGTGTTTCAGCACCATACACTCACACAATCTCACTATTTAACAGCCTTGCATCAGGCGGAGATGTTCAGCCAATTTCTTACACATTGACTGACTTTTATGCTGTAGATGTTCGCTCATACCCTGGTTGCCAGTTCTCTGACTTCTCATTGAAGTTCAACGCAGATGGCATGCTTGAGTATGATGCAAAATCAACAGGTTTCCAGTCTGAAACTGTTGCAGATCCAACACCATCATTCTCAACAGTTCTACCTACACCAGTGTGGCGCGGTACTGTTTCAATCGGTGGATCTGCGGTATCAACTGCTATGACTGGCAACATTGACATGAAGCGCCCTGCAACACCTATCTATGGCATCTCAAATACACAAGATCCATACCAGGTATTTCTAGGGCCTTTGGAAGTAACAGGCAAGATTACATTTGTCATGGACGATGACTCACAATTGCTTAACTTCCTTAACAACTCACAGCCTGCTCTTGTATTTAACTGGGCTTATGGTGCTGGTGCTTCTGCGGTTCAGATCCAGGCAACTCTTACTAAGGGCGCTTACACCACTGGCGTAATCGAACGCGGAGAAGATTTTGTACAGGTAACAGTGGACATTAACGCCCAATCAAATACAACTAATGCTGGTTCTTCAGGCGGTTACTCACCTATTAAATGGGTGTTACAAAACGCTAAGACTTCAGGCACATACGCATAACTAGATCAGGGCGGCGGTGTGGTTGAGGGCGATTGCCTTCCCGCTCTCCCACACCGTTTGCTCTCTTTTTGAGTATGATTTAGGAAGGCAAACCAACAGGAGGCAACATGTCTAAAGAAGTAACACTGCCATCAGGGGCAAAAGTAGTTCTAAAAGATCCATCAACTTTGCGTGTAAAAGACCGCAAAAATGTTATGCGTAGCGCAGACAATGCAGTTGGTGGAGATCTAACAAAAGCACTTGCGTTAGGTGATGCACTTATTGCAATGCTTGTTGAGTCATGGTCATTTGATTTAATTCCGCCATCAATCAAACTTGAGTCATTAGATGAACTAACAATGACTGATTATGACGCTTTGGTAGATCATACAAAAGACGCGCAAAAGTATCTGTTCCCTAACCTGGCTGAAACGCCACAGACAGAGGCAGACCCAAAAGCAATTGGCGAGAACTCCAACGCCTAAAATGGTTACTTCAGGGTGGAGAACGCCATGAGGCGTTCTCTTATCCTGATGAGCAATGGTATTACTACCAAATGGCAGAGCGGTTTGGTTGGACACCTGAACAGGTAGATAACTTGCCCGCTAGTACGGCAGATTGGTTAATAGCAATTGCTAGAACCGTTGATGAGGTGAAAACAGAAGGGTTATGAAATGGCTGAAATTGTCATCAAGAACCTTAAAGATGTTCTCGCCGCGATTGATGGAGCGGCTGAAAAGATTGAACAAGGCGCGCAATTAGGAATTATGCGTGTTGGTCTTGCAGTTGAACGCCAGGCAAAATTAAACTTTCAAGGCACACGCAGTTATGAAAAGCGTGTAAGTAAAAACGGCAGACCTTATTTAGTTATTACACCACCAAAACATGTTGGTGGATCAGGGCCTAACACAGTTACAGGTAATCTAAAAAGATCTATTAAAACTACCTACCGTGTTGGATTAGGTGTGTACACGGCTGAAGTTGGGCCAACAATGATTTATTCTCGCCAGGTAGAAAAGGGCGGTGGAAAGTGGCCGCCAGGGGTAAAATACCCTTACTTAGAACCTGCGGCTTTATCGCTATTGCGTAGCGGTAAATTAACCAGGATCTTTTCAACCGCTGTTAAAGAGAAATTGGGGAGTTAATCATGGCTGATTTAATTCCACCAATGCTTATTAAATTACAGGCAGATGTAAGTGAACTTAAAGTAGGACTAGCCCAGGCTGAAAATGCTATCAAGGGTGTAGATAAATCTGTTCAAACCGCATCTAGCGGCATGGCTAATTTTGCAACTAAGGTAAAACAAATTGGCGCATCTCTTGGTATTGCTTTTGCAGGTACGCAAGTTTTACAATTTGGTAGAGATGTAATACAACAAGCGCAAGAAGCAGAAGCGCAACAACAACGCTTATACCAATTGATGAAGGTTGGTACTGGCGCAACTGATGAACAAATTGCCTCACTTAATGCGCAGGCAGACGCGCTACAAAAAGTAGGTGTTGTTACTCAAGGAAACATCACGCAGACACAATCACAGTTGGCAACATTTAATTTGCAAACTGACACCATTAAAGCATTGACTCCTGCAATTCTTGATTATGTAACCGCTGAAAAAGGTGCAAACGCAAGCACAGATGAATTCAAGCAGATGACTAACGGTTTGGCTCAAGCGCTTAATGGCAATTTTGGATCTCTTACTAGAGTTGGTTTTGTGCTTGATGAAAATACAAAAAAACAAATTTCATCAGGAACAGAAGCAGAACGAGCCGCGGCTATTGTTAAGGTCTTAAATTCAACTTACAAAGATTTTAACGCTGAATTAAGAAATACTCCTGAAGGACGCATGCAGGTTCTTAGAAATGACTTCGATCAACTAAAAGAAGATTTAGGTAAAAAATTATTACCTGCACTTAAAATAGTTACAGATTTTTTAACAGACAAATTTATTCCAGGGTTACGCACTTTAGGTAAATTTATTAAAGACAATTCAACGGTTATTCTTGTATTGACTGGTGCAATCCTGGGAGGCGTTGTTGCTTACAAATCTTATTTAGCAATTCAAAAATTGGTTGCAGTTTCTATGACCGTTATGAAAGTTGCTCAAATTCTTCTTACTGGTGGACAATTAGCATCTATTGCATCTACCAACACGCTTGCCGCTTCTATGCTTAGACTCAATGCGGTTATGCGAGCAAACCCAATTGGAATAATTGTTACTGCTATTGGTTTACTTGTTGCAGGATTTGTTGTTGCGTATAAAAAAAGCGAAACATTTAGAAACGGCGTAGCAATTGTGGCTAAGGCCGTTCTTAGTTATGTGGCTTTTATGATCCGCGCATGGGGTGACATGATTACCATTATTATGAAAGTTATTACAGGGCCTCTTAAATTGTTCTTAGGCGTTATGTCTAAATTGCCTGGCGTTGGCAACGCGGCTAAACAAGGGCTTAAATTAGTTAATGGCGCTATTGAAGGCGTTGGCAATTTTGCTGAAACAACAGCGTCTAAAATTGAAGGACTTAAATCTAAAGTAGATAGTTTTACAGCCGCGGCTAACAAGTCTGCCAAAAACGATACAACAAAAGACAAAGGCAAAGGTGGGGGCGGAGGCGGCGGCGGAGGCGGCGGTGGTGGCGGCCTTACTGATGAGCAAAAAAAGAAACTTGAAGGCTACAAAAAAGATGTAACAAAAATTTACAAAGACATGAATGAGGCTATTGCTGACGCGCAAGAAAAAGCGCAAGAGGTATTAGACAGACGCAATGAAATCATGTTCAAGGCACATAAAGATTATGATGAAAAAGTTGAAGATCTTAAAAAGCGCAATCAAGAAGTTCTTGATGAAGCCCAAAAGCGTTATGATGACGCGGCGGCAGAAGCCTTAGACCGTAAAGGCAAGGCTGAAGATCAAGCCAAAAAGCGTTTTGCAGAACTTGAGTTAAGTATTGACAAAGATCTTGCTGATAAAAAGGCAGATCTTCTCAAGGCTAACAATGCAAAACTTGATGACATACGCAAGAAAGCGGCAGATAAAACCGCTGACTTAACAAGAAATGCCGCAGAAAAGCAAGCAAACATTGTTCAACAATCAATGGAGCGCTTGAGTAAGGCTTTTGCATCTAAGACTGGTTTTGATTTAGGTGAGGCGTTTAAGGGCGGGGCAGATAACGCTGACAAACTTCTTGATGAACTTAAAAAGAAATTAGCCGCGGCTAAAGAGTTACAAGCCAACGCCGCAAAACTTGCTGGCATGGGTTACAGCCAGGTGTTTATTGAAGAAGTTGTTAAGCAAGGCCCTGAAGCGGGTAATAAAATTGCTGAAGCACTCAAGGCCGCATCACCTGATGCAACAAAAGAATTACAATCTTTGTACGGTCAGGTAGAAAAAGTTTCTGAAACTGGCTTAGACGCTCTTGCGCAAACAATGAACGCAGGCGGAAAACTTGCTACCGCTGAATTGATGGACGCTTACAAACAGGTATCCGTAGATCTTAAAGAGTCACTAGCCACGGTCAATACTGAAATGAATGAGGCGTTGGCTGAGGCTAATGCGGCATACAGTGAGGCCGTTACTGAAGCAGAGACAGTGCGCAAAGAAAAATTAAAAGAAGCAAACAAGGATCTTACAGAGGCTTTGGCTAATGCTAAAACTGCCTACAATGAGGCAATTGCAGACGCTAATAAAGCGCTTACAGAGGCTAGGGAGCGCGCACAAAAGGATCTTGATGAAGGACTTGCAGAAGCGGCTACAACCCTGCAAGAAGCGCTCCTAGAGGCTCAGAAAGACTATGAAAAGGCTATTGATGAAATCAATAAGTCCACCATGAAAAAACTTCAAGATCTTCAAGATAAATTAAAGGAAGTTGCCGCGGCTATGAGGGCTTTAAGTTCATCATCTGCGGCTAGTGCTATTAGCAATGCCCCTCAATACACGCCGATTATTGCCACTACTGCTCCTGGTGGTGCAGGGTCATCAACATCAGTTGTAACTAATTACAACACATCTGTTACTGGCGTTAATTTGACCGATCCTTACAGCACTACTAATCAAGTTGTTAATGCTATTAAATTTGGAAATGTAATTGTTCCTACTGCTCCTACCGCTTTAGCCGCTGGTGAAAGCGGTGCGATAGGGGCGGCTTCTATTAAAGCGCGCACTTATACTTTGCCTTCTGCGCAATCATCAAGTATGTATTTGAGAGATAGATAATGACAACGCTTAGTCAGGTTTATTCTTTTGCCTTCAAAAATCAAGTGTTTGGTGGCGCTGGTTCGCCCTACCAAATCCTAAGCGTTGATGGTTTAGAGTCTTTGCCTGGTATCCGTAATCAAGATGATAACCGCGGATACCATGATGGCATGTTTACGGGTCGTGACTTTTTAAGCGGCAGAAGTATCTCAATTATTTTTAATACTTTTGGTGATGCTAACGGATCTGCTCAGACAAATTACAACACCATTCAAAGTATTCTTTTGCCACAAACATCAGGCACAACACCTTTGTTTTTTAAGTTTCCTAACATTCCTACATCTGAACAATTTGTTGATGCTCGCGTACGCTCTTTGCGCACAACCGTAGATCCTAATTACACATACGGATACATTACATCTCAGGTTGAATTCTTTTGCCCTGACCCAAATTATTACAACAGCAATTTGCAAACTGCCAACATGCTTATTAGCGCGGCTTTAGGGCGTACATACAACAGAACATTTAATTACACCTACGGCGGCGGTTCTTCTACGGTTACAACAACAATTCAAAACATTGGGTGGGCTACTACCTATCCAACAATTACTATTCAAGGGCCTATTACAAACCCCATTATTGGCAATACAACTACTGGCAACACACTCAACTTCACAGGTACATACAGTGCATTAGATACTTTAGAAATTGATCTTTACAATCAATTGATTACTCTCAATGGCAACCCTGCGCGTAATCTTTTAGTTTCAGGCACTTGGTTTGATGCGCCGCCAGGCAATTCAAATTTCTTTTTTACTGGCTCAAGCACTTTGGCAGGAACTACTCAGGCTACCGTTTCTTGGTATTCTGCGTACATCTAAGGGAGAATAAATGACACTACAAACACCTCCATCATGGTTGCAGGCAGGTTCATACCCTGCCCAGTATGACCGCCTAACAGCGCAAGCGTTGTGGGCTACTACTGGCATTATTGGTAGTTCTTCATTAGCCGTCACTCAAAACACTCCTCCTGGTATGTCAGTGCGCGTTGCTTCAGGTTGGGCCGCAATTGTTGGTACAACAACAAGCAACATGGGCGTGTACACAATTTTTAATGATGCAATTGACACACTAACAATTACAACAGCCGATCCAACAAACCCACGCATTGACCTAGTATGCGCAACAGTGCGTGATGCTTTTTATTCAGGCGCAAATAATGATGTAATTTTTCAAGTAATTGCTGGTACTCCTGCGGGTTCTCCTGTTGCACCTGCACTACCCGCTAACTCAATTTCACTTGCAACCGTTGCGGTGGGCGCGGCTGTAACTCAAATTAACACAGCAAACATTACAGATACTCGCGTGGATACAACTACTAATCTTGCTGTTGGTGACATAACAAGTGTGACCGCAGGCGCAGGATTAACAGGCGGCGGATCAAGTGGCGCGGTTACTTTAGCGGCAAGCGTTGCTACAAATGCGCAAACAGGAACAACTTATACATTAGCGTTAGCCGATAATGGCAAACTTGTAACACTTAGCAATGCTTCTGCTATTGCGGTTACAATACCGCTTAATAGTTCAATAGCATTGCCCGTAGGTGCTGTTATTATGATGTCATCTTTTGGAGCAGGCGCAGTAACAATCTCAGGAGCAGGAGGCGTAACAGTGCGTTCTAACGGAGCAACACCTGCAAGCCCTGTAATTCGCACTCAGTATTCATCTGTAGGTGCAATTCAAACTTCTGCAAACAATTGGTTAGTAGTGGGAGATTTAATTTAATGTCAATCATTGCAACTATCTCCAGTTCAGGCCCAGTAAAACCTAATGCTCCTACCATTGGAACTGCAACAGGTGGAAACGCAAGCGCATCAGTTACTTTTACAGCGCCAACTTTTACAGGCCGTTCTGCAATTACTTCTTATACAGTCACATCTTCACCAGGATCTTTAACTGGTACAGGTGCATCATCACCTATTACAGTTTCAGGATTAACAAATGGAACTGCTTACACATTTACTGTAACAGCAACTAATTCGGCAAATTTAACATCTGTGGCTTCTGCTGCTTCTAACTCAGTAACACCAGTTGCTCCAACATTTGATGTTGAGGCTCTTGTTGTTGCTGGTGGCGGTGGTGGTGGTGGCTCTTATCCAGGAAGCGCCGCTGGCGGTGGTGGTGGGTCAGGAGGTATGAGAACTACAACCTTTAGTGGATTGAGTACCGCAACTAATTATGGCGTAACGGTTGGTGGAGGCGGAAGCGGTGGCCCGTCAAGTGGAACTTCACTAGGTACAAATGGGTCGGACTCTGTTTTTAATTCTTATACATCAACAGGTGGTGGACGCGGTGGCGCAAAAAGCACTTTTGGTTATGAAGGAGGTTCTAGTGGTGGAGGCTCAGGAGATAACGGTTCACAAGCAGAAAATCCAATTACATCACCAAAGCAAGGTAGCCGCGGCGGTGGCGGACAATACGAAACTACAGCCGCTTGGGGTGGTGGCGGTGGTGGTGCCAGCGGAACTGTTGGACAAAGTTCTAGTAGCAATTATCAACAAACTGGTGGCAATGGTGGAAATGGAACTCAATCTAGTATAACTGGAACAGCCATTTACTATGCTGGTGGCGGTGGTGGCGGTTCAACGGGAGGAGAGCCGTATGGTAATGGCGGTTTAGGTAATGGCGGTAGCGGTGGTAAATTAAATACGCCAAGCGGAAGAACTGTACCAACAGATGGTGGTACAAATTTTGGTGGCGGAGGAGGTGGCGCTCTTGGACAGGCAACCCCAAGTCAAGCAGGCGCTAATGGTGGTTCAGGTGTTGTTATTCTAAAGTATCCTGACACTCGCACTATTTCAAGCGCAGGTCTTACATTAAGCACACCAGCACCCGCTGGTGGATTTAAGGTAACAACAATTACAAGCGGCACAGGAACAGTGAGTTGGTCATAATGGCGCATTACGCATTTTTAGATAATAATAACTTAGTCACTGAAGTTATTGTTGGAGTTCCTGAAGATGAATTGATTGAAGGACTAGACCCTGAAACTTGGTATGGAAATTTTCGCAATCAAGTATGCAAAAGAACTTCTTACAATACTTCTTGTGGAGAACACAAATTAGGTGGAACACCATTTAGAGGCAACTATGCAGGTATTGGTTATTCTTATAATGAAAAACTAGATGCGTTTTTGACTCCTTCACCGTTTGCATCTTGGATTGTTGATGAGACTTTCCAATGGACTCCTCCTCTCACAAGACCCGCAGGAGAAGAAGATTATGTATGGAGCGAACTACATCTAAACTGGATTGTTCGCCCTAGCAAGCCTGATGCTTCATTAAGATGGAATTGGGATTACACCACCGACCAATGGGTAGAATAACAGTAGAAGGATTTCCACGCTCAGGAAACTTTTTTTGTGATGATTTATTAAAACAATCTTTTCTTGATTTAGAGGTTGGAAAGTTTACTCACAATTGTAGTCTGATTACAAATAAACATTTTATTTTAATAAGGGATCCTCATTATTCCATCTCAAGTTTTATGAACTGGTTTGATGAGACCGATAAAAATGCCTCTGAGCGCTGGTGGTTGCGTTTCTATAACACTGCATTAGAAAAAACAAATCCTGAGCGTTGGGTTTTCTTTGATGACTTAACAAACAAAACTGAAAAAACAATAAATCAAATTGCACAGTTAATAGAACTAGAACCTGCAAAAATTGATTACACAAAACTAAATAAAAATTCTACACCTGAGTCTTATCCATTATACTTGTTTGACAAAGCGCAAGAATTGTATGAAACATTAAAAGATAAGGCAAATAAATGATTATTCAAATAATTGGTTTGCCAGGTGCAGGAAAAACCGCTCTTGCTACCGCCCTTGCTGACCGCATAAACGCAATTCATTTTAATGCAGATGAAGTGCGGGCTGATCTGAATTCAGATTTAGGGTTTGCACCTGAAGATAGAATTGAACAAGCAAGGCGTTTAGGCGCATTGGCTCGCTTAACAAGCAAACAAGGCTACATAACTATTGTTGATTTTATTTGTCCAACTAAAGAAACTCGCGCCGCATTTGGAAAACCTGATCTACTAATTTGGGTAAACCGTATTGAAGTTGGGCGTTTTGAAGATACTAATAAAATGTGGGAAAACCCAACGGATACTGATGTAGTAATTCTTGATGGTTCAACTATTGAAGAAGAAGTTGATGATGTTATCAGAATTGCTGGATTACATGATTGGAGAAAACCTACAACTTTGATGTTAGGCCGTTATCAACCCTGGCATGAAGGCCATCATGCTCTTTATGCCGAGGCTGGCAAAAGAACAGATCAAGTTCTTTTAGGTGTTCGCAATACATACAAAACTAGCGAAAAAGATCCGTTAAATTTTAATGAAGTAAAACATTACATTGAACAAGACCCCGCTATGGTTGATGCTCTTGTTCTTAAATTGCCAAACATTACAAACATTGTGTACGGTAGAGATGTTGGGTACAAAATTGAACAAGTAAAATTGGGTGATGAAATTGAAGCAATTTCGGCTACTCAAAAGCGCAAAGAAATGGGTATTTGATGAAGGAATACATACTTGCTGTTATTGCATCTGTTGTGATTGCTCTAATTATGGTTTATTTTGTTGATAAAAAATGGGGAGAATAAGTGAAAGTAACTAAAACTCGCTCATTTGTTAAATCGCTCAGTTATAGAGTATGGGGAACGGTATCCTCCTGGGCTGTTGTTTATGTAATCACAGGTAAAGGTTCTTTAGCAACGCTTATAGCGTTTTGGGAAACCGTAGTAAAAGTGTTTATTTATTATTTCCATGAAAGAGCCTGGAACATGGTTCAATGGGGTCGGCGCAGGTAAGATGATCCTATGGCTACTACCTACCGTTACCTTTTTGTTGATTTATTAAGCAACACCATTATTGGTGAACTGCCTTTAACTGGTGTTGGTTTTACTCAGCAACTCAATCAACCTGGATCTTTTCAAGGTCACTTACTTTTGTCAGGCGTAAACGCAGATAAATACAATGTTGAACTTTCAACTATTCCTGCTCACTGCGGGTTGTATGTAGATCGTGATGGCATTTTGGTATGGGGTGGAGTTATTTGGGGGCGCTCATACAATAGCACCTCACAAACACTGACATTTAGCGCGCAAGAATGGATTTCATACTTTGACCATAGGCGCATCACGCAGGACATTCAATTTACAAATACAGACCAATTACTTGTAGCCAAAACACTTATTGAAAATGCACAAAATGCAACCTATGGTGACATTGGCGTTGGCTATAACAGCGCAGGACAAACATCATCAGGTGTGTTAATTGACCGTGTTTATTACAATTATGAATTAAAAAATGTGTTTCAAGCGGTGCAAGATTTAAGCCGTCAGGGTGATGGATTTGATTTTTCAATTGATGTTGAGTATGACGCAATCACAGATTTGCCTGTAAAAAACTTTAACACCTACTACCCGCGTAGTGGTTTGGCCTATTCTTTTGGTGATCCTAATGTTCCTGTATTTACTTTTCCCGCAGGTAACATGGTGGAGTATGAGTACCCTGAAGATGGCTCAGTTGTGGCCAACACGGTTTATGCGTTAGGCGCTGGTTCTAATGAAGGCAAGTTGATTTCACTAGGTCAAGACACCTCAAAACTTCTTGCAGGGTGGGCATTGCTTGAGACTACATCTAACTATTCAGACATTACAGATGTAACAGTTTTGCAACAATTAGCCAACGCGCAATCTTTGGCTACCTCTTATCCGCCAACTGTATTAAAGGTTGTTGTTCCCGCTTATGTTGATCCTGTATTTGGCACTTATCAATTAGGTGATGACGCTCGCATTATTATTACAGATAGCCGTTTTCCTAACACGCTTGATGAAATTTACCGCATTGTTGGCCTTACAGTTCAACCAGGTGAAGATGGCCCTGAACGCGTAACATTAACTCTTGCACAAGGAGCAGGAGAAGCGTAATGCCATACATCAATCAACCTATTGATTTGCAAAGAATGTTTGCCGATTTGAACAACCGCTTAAACAAACTAGAAACCGCGGTGCGTTTTACATTTCCTAATGTAACTACCGATCCAATTTACCCGCGCATTGGTGATGCGTGGCTAAACATTACAACTAACCAGGCAAAGATAGTTGATGCCAATGGAACAATTCGCGTACTTAATTGGACATAATTAGGTAAACTTTTGCCGTGAACATTACTTTAGACACTAGCCTTGCCCTGGCTCAACTTATAGCCTTAGTTCTTGGCGGCTTTAAGATTTGGCGCAAGATAGATACACGCTTGAGTGCGCAAGATGCTAAATTAGCAAAGATTGAATACGCTTTGTTTAATGATGGCCGTGGTATGGAACAACAACTCAAAGATGTTCACAAAAATCAACAACTATTGATTACAGAAGTGGCAGTATTAAAAGCCGTTAGAACATAGGAGGCAACATGATTAGCAAGGTTTTAGAATTCTGCAAGGCATCATTGGGCTACACAGAAAGCCCAAACAATGACACCACATTTGGTAAATGGTTTGGCTTAAATAATCAACCCTGGTGTGCAATGTCTGCCTCAAAAATGTATTTTGATGCTGGCATGATTGGAACAGTAGCCAACACCAATAAAGGTTTTGCCTCTTGTGATGCGTGGCTAAAGTACCTGACAAAGAACAACCAACTTGTACCTATCGGACAGGCTCAGGCAGGGGATTTAGTTTTCTTCCAATTTGATGAAGATGCGCAACCCGATCATGTGGGTATTGTCAAAGGCCACAACAAAACACTTAAAGTCCTGTATGTTTATGAGGGTAACACCTCAAGCGGTAAGGCAGGAAGCCAGTCAAACGGTGATGGTTTTTACCTCAAGAAGCGTGATTACAAAACAATCATGGCGGTAGCCCGCCCAAAGGAGTAAAGATGAACAAAAAACAAACAGACATGTTGAAATCAGCATTGCGCCATTTTGCAGTTACCGCTCTTGCGCTTTATACCGCAGGAGTAACTGACATTAAGGCGCTTGCATTTGCAACAGCGGCGGCCATTGTTGGCCCTGCAATCCGCGGGATTGATAAGAGTGACCCTGCGTTTGGCTTAGTGGCAGATGTAGTGACCGTAGAGATTGATAAGTTGGCAAAGGCAAGCAAGAAGAAAGCCGCGCCTAAAAAAACTAAGTAAGTAAACGGCCCCGCTAACGCGGGGCTTTTTACTTTGCGGTACGCTTTACTCAAGGAGGCAACACATGGCATTAGAAAATGCGTTTAGTGAAATACTTAGCAAGCGAGCAATAGGCCGTTCTCCTATCGGTGGAGTGTGTGCTTATCAAGCGCTTTACAATACTTTGCCAAAAGAAGATCAAAAAACTTTAGATGAAGCATGGGAAAGAAATTACCCTGTCAATTTAATTGTTCAGGCTCTACGGGCAGATGGCCACAAATGCAGTGCGGACACAATCAGAACTCATAGATACGGTACTTGCAGGTGTCCAAAAGAGTAGATGAAGTTCTTGATGACCGCCAACATGAATACGGGAGCGCTCGCAAAAACTTCACAGCCATAGGCCGCATGTGGGGCGCTCTTTTAGACATTGAGGACATTGATCCTGCCATTGTTGCCTTGATGTTTGATGCCGCAAAGTCAGTACGGATCACGGCAAACCTGGAACATGAAGATAGTTGGATAGACAAAGAAGGCTACATACACCACGGCAAAGAGATTGTGTTTACAAATGAGCCTTGAAAAAAGATTACAAGACATGCCTGAAGGCATTGAGTCGCAAGATGTAAAAGAACTACGCCAGGTAATTTTGCGATTGCAGAAACAACTCAAGCAAAGTAAAGAGCGCAGTGAAGATTTAGTAGAGGCAACTCACCGTGGCGCTTATGACGCAATGATTTCATTGGGTGCGGTGCCACCTGTTTTTGCGCCAAAAAAAGATACGCGCAAAATCAATCCTGAAGTGGCTTTGATCCATTCAACAGATTGGCAAGGCGCAAAAGTTACAACCAGTTACAACAGTGAAATCATGCGTGATCGCGTTATGCAATTTTCTGAAAAAGTTGTGCATTTAACTGATTTACAACGCCATCATCACCCTGTTAATGAATGTGTAGTGATGTTTGGTGGTGACATGGTTGAAGGTTTGTTTAATTATCCTGCTCAGTTATGGCAAATAGATGCTTCTTTGTTTGGGCAGTTCACAACAGTTTCAAGGCTTTGTGTAGATTTTGTGCGCACCATGTTGGCTAACTTTGAGAAAGTCACAGTAATTGCTGAATGGGGAAATCATGGACGCATTGGTGGCAAGCGCGCAGAAGTGCCTAAGTCTGACAATGTGGACAGAATGGTTTATGAAATGAGCCGTCAGATCCTTGCAGGGGAAAAGCGTTTGGTTTGGGAAGATTGCCCTGAAGACATTCAAGAAGTTGAGATTGGGAACTACCGCGCTCTACTCATGCACGGTGATGAATTAGGCCGTTCAGGATTTGCAAGCCCTGCGGCATGGATTGCAGGTGCTAACCGTTGGAAAGCGGGCGCACATGATTACGATTTCCACGACATTTTTTTAGGTCACTATCACCGACATGCGCAAGAGCCAATTCAAAAGCATTACAACATTTATTGGACAGGATCAACAGAGTCAGATAATCGTTATGCGCGTGACTCAATGGCCGCTAGTGGCAGACCGTCACAGCGTTTGCACTTTGTAGATCCGATTAAGGGAAGAACAACAGCCCAGTATCAAGTGTGGTTGGACTAATCCTCATCATCATCTGAAAACTCAGTGGTGATCAATCGCATGTTTGATACATCTACGCCGTGTTCTTCTGCCTTGTCCATTGCGTCTTTGAATGTTGTTAAACAGCGATTTGTTAAATCACTCACCATGTCAGGGTAAGTTGCTTCACTTCCTAATTCCACGACAAGGCCGCCTAAGCGGATTGAGATTTGTGTATAAGCCATGATTTCCCCCTGCCCTAAGTATGCCACCACCACCCCGCCACGCCGATAAATTACGGGGTGCTTGTCTTTGTCGGTGGCATGGTGTTCAATCTGCTCTACACGGGCTAGTTAGCCCCTAACAGGAAGGTTACAAATGGCAAGTTACAAAGGCCCATTAGATTACATTGATGTGGCAACACGCATTATTGAGTTCCGCGAAAAGTATCCAACAGGTTCATTACAGTCATGGAAAGATCCTTATGTGATTGAAGTAAAAATGCCTGACAACAGTATAAAAAGTTACATGGTGTACAGCGCCGCGGCATACCGCACACCTGATGATCAATTGCCTGGTGTTGGTTGGGCATACGAGCCAATTCCAGGGCCAACAAACTTTACCCGCGACTCTGAATTACAGAACGCTGAGACAGCCGCCTGGGGCCGCGCAATGGTAGCCGCTCTTGCAGTGGACACAAAGAAGGGCATTGCATCATCTGAAGAAGTACGCAACCGCCAAACAAAAACAACTGAAGCGCCTGCGGCTAAAACACCTGAGCCAAAGCGCGAATTTTCAGAGGAAGAAAAAGCACAAGCATTTGCAGTTTACACATTAGTTCAAACTAAAAATAGTGAAAAAGAATTAGAACAACAATGGAAAGAAAATTTTGATGTTTTGGAAGTTGTAATTGAGGGTGTAACTTTGCGTGAACACATTTTGAAGCGCAGGGCGGTTCTTAATGGATAACAAGGTCATCATTGCGCGCAATGCACAACCTACATCAGTAGCCGCGGCTATGAAAGCGTTGCCTAGAACTGGATCAACACGCCGCAAGGTGTATGAATACATTGTGGGCCAGGGTTTGCGTGGCGCCACTGATCAAGAGATAGAAAAAGCATTAGGCATTGACGGCAACACAGTGCGCCCTACCAGGATCAGCCTGATTAAAGATGGTTACATTATTTGGGCAGGCACATTTAGAAAAAACCAACACAACAATGACTGCCTGGTTTACCGCGCAGTAGAGGAAGGAATGATGTTATGAGTAGTAAAGAAAATAAATTTGAGCCATCAAACGGATTAAAGGTTGCAGTTCACTTTAACATTATTGCAATCCGCGCAGTGGCTCAAGAGTTGGACATGTTCCCTGAAGTTTTGGCTGAGAAATTAGACAGAGCGGGATTTGCTCTCACGCCCGATCCTTTCAACATGTCATCAGATGCAGGCAAAGTAATTGTGTTGCAGAACAAACGCGAGAATTCAAACATTAGCCTAGTGAAAGAAAAGGCAGATGAGTGAAATTATTACGCCTGCAATGGTTGAGCAAAAATTACGCGGGCTTTCTAAAGAAGTAGATGAAGCGCATAAAGTTTTGATAGAGGTAGAAACTATTTACCATAGCGTCAAAGCGGAGTATGAAATTGCAATGGCTAAATCTCGCATGGCTTTGGCAATCAAATCTTCACCTACTGGCAAGAACTACACAGTAGGAGAAAGAGAAGATTTGGCTCTTGTACAAAATGAAGAATTGCATAAGGATCTTGCAATTGTGCAAGCCAAAGTTTTAGCCTCACGCGCCAACACCAACAGGTTGAAAATGCAAGTGGACATTGCCCGCTCAGTGGGAACATCAGTACGCACCAGTATGGATCTCACATGATTGTGTGCATAGCATTTGCATTGGGATTGCTCGCAGGTTATTGGCTTTACCCGTTGCGTATGGCATGGAAGTTGTACAGGATTAGCAAACAATTAAAGCAACTAGAACTAGATCACATGAAGATGATGGAAGATTTACGCGGCCCACAATGGAATGAGGATAATTTGTGATTGACTTACAAAACATGGTGGTTAAAACCCTTGTGGCAAATGACAATGCCAGGGCGAGATCACAACAAACAGCCATTGGGCCATCTGCAATTGGCGGGTGTCAGCGCAGACTTTGGCATGACATAGCGCAGACAGAGCCAACAAATGTTGGTGACAAGTTAGGCGCAATCCTGGGAACTTACATTCACACAGGCATTGAAGAAGCCATTAGGCGTGAAGATCCGTTTGGCGTTCAGTATGAACTTGAAATAGCCGTAGAAGCGAATGGAGTTCCTGGACATGTGGATTGCTACGACAAAATCAACCACACTGTAATTGACTGGAAAACCATTAAGAAAGGCAGTGGGCGTTACTTTGGCGGCAATAACAGGCAACAGGTTTGGCAGATCCATCTTTACGGTTATTTATTGGTGAAAAATGGTTACACGGTAAAAGATGTAGCACTTGTTGGTATTCCGCGTGATGGAAAAATGTCTGACATTTTGGTTTACATGCAACCTTATGATGAACAAATTGCATTACAAGCGTTTGCGCATTTAGAAAAGACAAGGGAAATGGTTGCGTTGCAACTGAAACCTTCTCCTGAAAAACCTTTGGCTTTTTGCGCAGATTTCTGCCCTTATTACGATCCGACAGGAGAAGAAGGTTGCCCAAGTACACAGAAGTAAATTGGGAAGATGCAGAATGTAGGCGTTTGGAAATTCACACAGATCTTTTTTACGACATAGAAGAACAAAGATCCGTTGATGCTTATGATCACATCAATTCAGTGCGATCTATTTGCGTCTCTTGCCCTATTTGGAAAGATTGTTTAGCCTACGCGTTCCAAAATGAAAATTACGGAATGTGGGGCGGCATGACCAGCCAGGAGCGGGCAAGTATTGATGAACCTTTGAAGTATCCAAATCAACGCATCAGAGGGCTAGAGGCATTAAGACAAATGGGAATTTCATTAAACATGATCAAAGAATGTAAGGAGGCAAAATGACTTCACTGCCATACATGCAGTTGTATGTTTCTGATTACCTGGCAGATACAGCACATTTAACAGCGCAACAACATGGCGCTTACATGCTGTTGCTTATGAATTACTGGCAACGCGGTAAAGCACTAGATAATAGTAATGAGCGTTTGTCACATGTAGCCCGTCTCAGCCCTGAAGAATGGGCAGAGGCAAAGCCAACATTGGAAGAATTTTTTATTGTTGAAGGTAATTTATGGACACATGCCAGGGTGGAAGATGACCTTGAAAAGATCCGTGAGAAGTCTGCAAAAGCATCATTTGCAGGGCGTAGATCAGTTGTTGCGCGTGGAATGAACGAGCGTTCAACAAACGCTGAACAATCGTTGAACCATAAAGAGGAAGATAAAGAGGAAGATAAAGACATAGACAAAAAAGAATTGTTTGTGGATTTTTGGAATGTTTATCCTTTGAAGGTAGGAAAAGGCGCGGCACAAAAAGCATTTGAAAAAGCGATCCGTACAACTAATGCAGACATAATCATTAAAGGCGCTCTAAGGTACAAATCAGACCCAAACAGAGTGCCAGGGTACACAGCACATGCGGCTACCTGGTTAAACGCTCAGAGATGGCTTGATGACCCTTTGCCGCCCCGTAATCTTTCTCCCGCAGAAATCAAGGAAAAAGAATTACAAGATGCAAGAGCAAAAACAGAAAGAGAACGAGTGGAGAATGAAACATGGTTCAGGGAACAGGAAGAAGCAAAACGCAACGCAGTTCCACCACCCGCAGAACTAAGAGAACTTTTGAGAAAGAGTTTGACAAAATAACTCAAACATTAACCGTAACTGTTACACTTAATGTAACCATTACAGGAGGAACTATGACTAAGCAATTAGTTGATCCCGCACTTGTGCAACCAGGAGATCATGTATTAGTTAATAATCATGATTTAATGGTGAAATACATTCAAGGCCCTGATCACTTTGGCGTTTATGATTTTCATGGCGTTAATGAATTAGGCAATGATCAAATTGCAATAGCGCAGGATCTTATTACACTTATTAGGTGATTACTTTTCAAGTAGATGGCCAACCAGTTCCGCAAGGATCTATGAAGGTCATCAACGGGCATGTCATTCATGCCAAAGGTTCAGAACTGGCCGCGTGGCGTTCTGCCATTGCTTTGCGGGCTAAAGAGGCAGGGGCAAAGCCCCACATTGAGCCAGTTGAAATAGACATGATTTTTACAATGGCTCGCCCAAAAACTGTAAACCGCCCTGAGCCGTCAGTAGCCCCTGATTTGGATAAATTGGTCAGAGCAGTCCTAGACGGCCTTACAGCCATTGCCTACCGTGATGATGGGCAGGTTGTGCGCCTGACCGCGGCTAAACAGTATGGGATCACCCCTGGCCTTTGGGTTCAAATGTGGGCCAAAATGCCCGCTCAGGGCATGTGAGCCAAATCACATAATAAATAACACAAATAATGCAAATGTTTTTGACATAAGCCTAGATCTGCCGTAATTTATTCCTTGTAAGGGAGAAACGCTCCCAAAGGAAGAAGGCACAAAATGACTGAAAACTTAACACCAGCAGAAAAAGCAAAGCGCACACGCTTGCACAAGAAGGCTTACGCAATTATGGATCAAACGGTTGCTCCACAATACAAAGAGTGGGAAGCGGCTTTAGATCGCAATTGCCCAATCCGTGACCGTTACATTGCAAAATTGCGAGCAGAGCGTGACGCGGCTATTGCAGAAATCAATCGCAAGTATCAAGAAGATTATGAAATCCAAATGGCGCAGTTTCACCACATGATGAAGCCAACACAAGATGCTTACGACAAAGCCCGTGAAGAAGCATGGGTTGTTTATCACGCAACAATGGAAGCAGGTAACTAATTATGACTACAACAATTGGGGCTAATGTAACAATCAACGGCAAAGCAATGTGGACTGTTTATGGAATTACTACTGAAGGAGATGTAAGCATTTACCGTTATGTAGATACAAAGAATTCACGCCGCATGATCAAACGCCGTATCTCTCCATTGAAGTTAAAGAAATGGGGGAACTAATAATGACCGCACCTGTTGGTTGGAAGCCAATGCCTACTGAATGGGCAAAGTTGTTAATTGTTTGTAACGCTTGCAAGGGGCATGCGTTGCGCTCATGGGCTAAACAGGGTGAGCAAGGAATTCTTTGCGCGCGCTGTCACCCAAAAACAGATGGTTACTTGACACTACCAAGATTAGGAGAGGCAAAATAATGAAATGTTCATTGTGTGAAAGATTTGGAGCGGGTTTAGTTTTAGAAAACGGTCAAGGTGTTTGTTTTATTTGCATTAAAGAAATAAAAAAGTTTGGGGTTTTTGCTCCAACTCCATTTCAGGAAGAAAACAACTAATGGCAAAGTTCAAAATAGAAATAACGGTTGATTACAATAATTTTGTAATTCCACCTAATAAAAGTCAGTCAATGAATAATGCAATGCAACGCGAACAAGTTTGGTTTGCAATACAAGATAAATTGGCTGACATGAACCCACAGATCCATAATGTCTATAAGCAACGATCCTAGATGTATTTGGTGCGGAACTTATGGCTCGCCTGCAAATTTTGTAATTGTATTTGAAACAGAGGAAGGCAACCCACTTTGCGAGTGCGAGTGGTGCGGTAAACAAGAATGGTTTAGGAGGAACGCAAGCAATGGCAAAGAGTAAATTAACACGCAGAGGCAAGATTGTTTTGGGAATTGTTATAGCCGTAATTGTTTACTGGCTGTATGACATAACAACACCTGATCAATGCAAGGTAGCAATTGAGAACATGTCAGAGTGGTGCAAAGATTTGAGATACCCGTGACACCTGAAGAAGTAATCAAAGATCACTTGATCCCAATTGAAAACGCTTTGACAGAGTGGATTGAAAGCCCGTATGTGGCAAAGATGCTGGCTGAACCCAATAGCCGTGAGCGCTATGCGGGGTTTTTGGAAGGCATCAGATTGAGCAGGGCTAATGTAATTCAAGCGCGGATTAACCTAACACCACAGGAGGAAGAAGAATGATGTTTGTTGCGGGCGTAATTATTGCTACCATTTTAGGCGTTGTAATGGAAGAAATTTGCTTTAGAATAGAGCAGTCCTAAAAATAACCTGAAAGGGGTAAAGAAATGGACAGTTTAGTAAAGCGTTGTAATTGCGGTAGTTGGGTTTACGGTAACGCCGCCTGCGAAGTCTGTAGAAAGTTGGCGAACGGCTAAAGCCTGAAGCGTCTAACGCAAATCCTTTTAAGCGCCGCATTAGCGGTAGGAATTGTGTTTGCTTCACCTTCTGCGGCTCAAGCACCAAAACTAGAGTTGCACCAGTTACCGCCTAAGTTGATGGCGGCGGCAATGGTGAAGAAAGATTACATTGATCATAAAAAGCAGTTTGCCTGCCTAGATCAATTGCTCACGAAAGAGAGCGGCTGGCGCGTTAATGCGCTCAATCGGTCATCAGGCGCGTTTGGGCTGTTCCAGTTCATGCCTAGCACCTGGGGCAATTACAAGTTCCCATACAAGCCAAAAGATGCCTACACGCAGATGCGGGCTGGACTACGCTATGTGCATAAGCGTTACGGATCTCCATGCGCGGCATGGAACTTTTGGAAAAAACAAGCGGGCGAAGATTTGAGAGGTGGCTGGTATTGAGTACAGCATCACCTTTTGGCCTGCCTTTGCGCGTTGATCTTCCTACGGTAGATCCTACTGAATGGGAAGATGACGAAGAAGATGGCGATTGATAAAAAAGTTGTAGCAACTGTAATCAACAGGGCTAATGGCTATTGCGAAGTCTGCGGTGGCCCTGGCTTGCCTGAGAACATGGCCTTGCATCACCGCAAACTCAAATCAAGAGGCGGCAAAAATACCGTTTCCAATCTCATCTTGATCCATCACGGTTGCCATAATCTAAAAACCGATAGTATTCACCTCAAGCCTGCAAGCGCAGAACAAAAAGGTTGGATTGTGCCTTCTTACAGAGAGCCACATGAATTTCCTTTTGTGAAGCCTGATGGTTCAATTGTATTACTACAAGATGACGGCACTGAAGCCGTAATGATGGAAGGTGACTGATGCACATAAGCGTTAAAGGTAATTTAGGCAGTGACCCTGACCTAAAGTTTTCAAAAAACAACACAGCGTATTGTAATTTTTCATTGGCGTACACCCCGCGAAAGCAAATAAACGGTGAATGGAAAGATGGAGAAGTTACATGGTTTAGAGTAATTGCGTTTGGAACAAAGGCTGAAGCAATTGCAGATACTTTTAGAAAAGGTGACAGTGTTCTAGTTGTTGGCGATTTAGAACAAAAAACTTACACCGACAAAGAGGGCAATGAAAAAACAACAATGGAGATTGCCGCTAAGGAAGTTGGCTTAGTGCCACGCCTGGGTAAACCAAAATCACAACAATTTGCAACTAAGGAGGCATCACCGTGGTAGATGATCTAATGAGCGCGTCTGAAGTATGCGAGCGTTTAGGAATTACATTAAATAACTTGCGACAGATCCAACACCGCAAAACTCTGACATGGGTACAGAAGTCAGGGCGTAATGTGTTCTATACAAAAGCAGATGTTGAAAACTACTTTACAAAGCGCCAGGAGCGTAATCAAGGCTAACATCTTCATGTGATTGTCATTGAAGAAGAAGTAACCGTGGCTCAGATAGATGAATGTCTAAGCCATGTTTACGCAATGCTGAAAACAGATGAATACGGCAACCGCATGGATTGGCGCAAAAAAGAAATGCTGACAGAACAGTTAGATGAATTGCTTGATGCGCGTTTGAATTTGGTAAGAACAGGTAAGCCATGAACAACACACCTTATGATGGCGTAATGCTTTTTATAGTCCTAAGCCTGTTTATTGCTGTAGTTGCAATGGCACTAGGAGTCCGATAAGTTACGCCTACTGACCCCACCGTGGGGTTGAGTGCTGGACACAGCCCACATTCTGATGAGTGTGGGTTTTGTTCGCAGTAGGGAGGCAAAATGAATTTAGGCAAATTTGATTGTGCAACAGGGCTAATAAATGTTTTGTACGAAAAAGGTGATTTGGTTGTAAGAAATGCCCGCGAAATTGACATTATGTTTATTGATAAATTACAAAAAGATAACTCTTACGCTGTCGGCTTTATTCAAAAAACCGTATGGGATAAGTATGTTTTTGGCGGCGAAAGAAATTTTGTTGTATTTATTTGTGAAAAGAACAATGACCCTGTTGGATACATTCTTCTAACACCAGGTAAAGGCCACCATACTTACACACGAATTCAACAGATAGCAGTCAGAGATGACGCAAGACGATTAGATTACGGTTCTGCGCTCATAGCCGTTGTAAAAGATTTTTGTCAAACATTTCAAAGAACAGGCACAAGGCTTAGATGCCGCACAGACTTAGAAAGTAATAATTTTTGGAAGGCACTAGGTTTTAACAAGTACGGTGTATGGCAAAAAGGTATGATTAACCATGTAGGTTTTAAGGCTTCAGCCGACATAAACCTGTGGCAAATAGACCTCAACGATAATTTATTAACCCTGTTTCCTTCAGAAGAAGAAGAACTATGGATACCGTCTGCCACAAGTAGTAATCTCAAAGCCAGGTAATTCAACTTGCAGGAAAGTTTTTGAAACATTAACATCAACACATTATGGTAGAAATTACGCAAGAGTTAGTAGAAAAAGAAACAACCATAATTGAGTTGCGCCATGAAGGTTATGTGTGGCGTGAGATAGCAACTATGATGGACATGAGCATTGCAGGAGTCGTTAAGGCTTACAAGCGAGCGCTGATGCGTCACCCTGTTGCGGCTATTGAGGAACACCGTGAGTTGGAACTGGATCGCTTAGATAGTTTACAGCGCACCTACTGGCAACCTGCGGTGGCTGGCAATCTCAGAGCGGCAGATTTTGTGTTACGCGTAATTGATAAACGCGCAAAGTTATTAGGACTAGACGCGCCAATAAAGGTTCAAGCAGAGGTGGTTACTTATGACGGATCAGACCTGGACGCAGAAGTTGAGCGAGTCGCAAGACTCATTGAAGCAGGAGCAATTGCAACCGCAATTGACATTCCAACCATCACTGAACTCACGGATAAAAGCGAGCCGTTGGGTATGGAAGAACAAACTGGCGCGGAAGGAACAACTACCGCCTGAAGGTGATTGGAACATTTGGCTTGCAATGGCAGGCCGTGGATTTGGCAAAACAAGATTAGGCGCAGAAGAAATAGCCTGGCAAGCAATCATTCAACCCGCTACGCGTTGGGCTGTTGTTGCTCCTACTTTCTCTGATGCTAGAGATACATGCGCTGAAGGTGAGTCAGGCATTGTTGCCATACTTCAGCGGTATCACATGATGGAGAACTACAACCGTTCTATCGGTGAGATCCTGCTCAAGAACGGTAGCCGCATAAAACTATTTTCCGCAGATAACCCTGAGCGTTTCCGTGGCCCACAGCATCATGGCGCTTGGTGTGATGAATTAGGTGCATGGCGTTATCAAGACGCATGGGATCAGTTGCAGTTTGGTTTGCGCCTGGGTAAAAAGCCACGGGTCATTGTTACCACCACACCGCGCTCTACAGCCCTGTTACGCATGCTTGCAGGCCGTACAGATGGTTCTGTAGTCATTACCAGGGGAAGCACATTTGATAACGCGGCAAATCTAGCCCCTAGCGCATTGATGGAGTTACAAGCCCGTTACAACGGCACAAGATTGGGAAGGCAAGAACTCTATGGAGAAATCCTTGATGATGTTGAAGGCGCATTGTGGACTAGAGGCTTGATTGACCGTAGCCGCATTGAGAAAGCCCCACCAATGGCAAGGATTGTTGTAAGCGTTGATCCTGCGGTAACAAATAGCGAGCGCTCAGATGAAACAGGAATTATTGTGTGCGGATCTACCTCAGATGGACAGGGTTATGTCCTGGGAGATTACTCATTTAGAGGTTCACCGTTGCAGTGGGCAAATAAAACCGTAGAACTATTTGATGCTTACAAAGCAGATGCAGTGTTGGTTGAAGTAAACCAGGGCGGTGACATGGTGGGTGCAGTGCTAAAGCAAGTGCGCCCAACATTACCAATTAGAGAAATCAGAGCGCATGTTGGTAAGAAGTTGCGAGCAGAGCCAGTAGCGGCAATGTATGAGCAGGGGCGTATTCACCACATTGGGGAATTCCCTGAATTAGAAGATCAAATGTGTACCTGGACTACAGATGAAGCGAACTCACCTGACCGCATTGATGCAATGGTTCAGGGTTTTAGCGATTTATTAGGAAAAGTTACGGTTAGTAATTACTTTAATGCAATTGCTAATCATTGCCCTAAGTGTGGCCTACCAATGCCTAAATCATTTACACATTGTTCAGCATGCAATACCGCTATGATTGCTCCAAAGTCTGAGGTGGCACAAGGAGCATAATGGCTGACAATTACAACACAATAATTGATCAAGGCTCTGACTGGTATCGCAATTTCTTGTATTCACAACCTGCAACAATTACTAACGCGGTAGGTAATGGTACTACCGTCACATTTACCGCAGATAACGGATTTAGCGCAGGGCAGACTGTTTACATTGAGGGCATTTTGCCTAGCCAATACAACTTAGGCAATGTAACAATTGCTTCACGCACAACAACACAGTTCACAGTTACTAATCCTGCAACTGGCTTGTACTTACAAGGTGGTACAGCGCTCAGTGCAGTTGATTTAACTAACTACACAGCCCGCATGCAATTGCGCTCGCTACCTAATGACACTATTGCAGTTTTAACGCTTGATACAACAACAGGCATTACAATTGATGGGCCTAGTGGCATAATTGCAGTACATGCAACAGCGCAACAAACAGGCGCAGTAATTGCAGGGCCGTATTACTATGACCTAGAGATAACTTCATCAAGCAATGTGAGAACACGCATTGTTCAAGGTGAGATCAATGTAAATGCAGAGGTGACAAGATGACATACAACCCAAACAGTTTTCTTAACAATCCAAATCCTGTTGGAACACCTAATGTCATTGTTGTTACACCTGGCCCTGTTGGGCAACAAGGTATTCAAGGTGTTCAAGGTCTTTCAGGTGGAGCAGTTGCACAAGGCGTACAAGGCCCACAAGGTATTCAGGGTGGTGGCTTTAATCAAGCACAAGGCACACAAGGTTTAATTGGCGCGCAAGGTTTAGACGGAACACAGGGGCTTGATGGAATTCAAGGCGCAGATGGATTGCAAGGAGTACAAGGCACAACTGGCGCGCAAGGATTTGACGGTATCCAGGGCGCAGAAGGTATGCAGGGCGTTGAAGGTTTACAAGGTGTACAAGGAACAGATGGATCACAGGGCTTAGACGGTATTCAAGGTTTTGATGGAGCGCAGGGCGCAACTGGTACTCAAGGACTTGAGGGAATTCAGGGCATTGAAGGCATACAAGGCGCAACAGGAACACAGGGTTTTGATGGAATTCAAGGTGTTGAAGGTTTGCAAGGTATTCAGGGAACTGACGGTATTCAAGGAACTGTTGGTGCGCAGGGCGAAACTGGCGCACAAGGACTTGAAGGTACTCAAGGAGTTGAAGGCGCTCAAGGTTTAATTGGTATTCAAGGCCATGAAGGTTTGCAAGGCTTTGACGGAACACAAGGAACACAAGGCTTAGATGGCTTGCAGGGATTAGAGGGCGCTCAAGGCGTTCAAGGTTTTGACGGAACACAGGGAACACAAGGCGTAGAAGGTGTGCAAGGTGTTCAAGGATCTGAAGGCGCACAAGGTACAACTGGTGTGCAAGGAGAAACTGGCGCTCAAGGTTTAGAAGGTTTACAAGGACTTGTTGGAGCGCAGGGTACTGATGGAATTCAAGGTACAGAGGGTGCGCAAGGCACACAAGGAATTCAAGGACATGATGGCACTCAAGGTATTGAGGGCTTACAAGGAATTACAGGTTCTCAGGGCATAACAGGCATACAAGGTGAAACTGGTTTGCAGGGCTTTGACGGTACGCAAGGTTTAGAAGGCGCACAAGGAACACAGGGAATTCAAAGTGCTATTGGCGCGCAAGGTATTGAGGGTTTGCAAGGCCTTGAGGGTGCGCAAGGTGTTACTGGAATTCAAGGCACAGTTGGATCACAAGGTCTTGATGGAATTCAAGGAACTGATGGAACGCAAGGCATTGAGGGCGTTCAAGGAATTATTGGTAGCCAGGGTGTTCAGGGCTTAGATGGCACTCAAGGCGTTCAAGGTATTACTGGTGCAAGCGGTACATCATCATCTATTTTTGATTATCTAGCAAGAACCAACTCACAAACACCACCACCTAATGCTGGTGACATTAAATGGAATAACGCGGTACAAATTCTTGCTACAAACATTTATGTATCTCATTTAACAGATGCAAATGTGGACATTGATGTTTTGTTAGCAAACATTAAAAACGGTGACATTTTCTTTGTTCAAGATAGAAATAACTCTACTAACTACCAAGAATGGGAAGTAAACGGAACACCTACATTTGTTCCTAATGATTATTGGACTTTCCCTGCAACACTTTTGTCATCAGGTGGAACAGGTACAACAGGATTTGCAAATGGCCACCCAATTTCTCTTATTACGCAGAGCGTTGGTGTTCAAGGAACTACTGGTGCGCAAGGAACTGTTGGCGCTCAAGGAACAACAGGTTTGCAAGGCGTTCAGGGAACTGAAGGTTTACAAGGTACAACTGGAACTCAAGGATTAGTTGGCGCTCAAGGTCAGACTGGCACACAGGGCATTGAAGGCTTGCAAGGACTTGAAGGTTCTCAAGGCTTTACTGGAATTCAAGGTGAGACAGGTTCTCAAGGATTAAACGGAATTCAAGGAACACGCGGCGTACAAGGCATAACAGGTGCGCAAGGAGAAACTGGTTCTCAGGGCTTAGACGGCGTTCAGGGAACTACAGGCGCTCAAGGCTTAGAGGGAATTCAGGGCCATGAAGGAACGCAAGGTACAGAGGGAATTCAAGGAGTTGAAGGTCATCAAGGATTAACAGGCTCTCAGGGCGCTACAGGAACTCAAGGATTAACTGGTAGCCAGGGAACGCAAGGTGTTCAAGGTTTATTAGGTGCGCAAGGAACTGACGGACTCAATGGTTCTCAAGGAACAACTGGATCTCAGGGAACTAGCGGAACTAACGGAGCGCAAGGTACTCAAGGTACAACTGGTTCTCAAGGTTTAATTGGATCTCAGGGCGCAACTGGCATGCAAGGTGTTCAGGGTGAGACTGGAACACAAGGAGCAATTGGTGCGCAGGGTGCGCAAGGCGTTCAAGGAACAACAGGTGTTCAAGGTTTAACTGGCGCACAAGGTTTAACAGGCTCGCAAGGAACTATTGGATCTCAAGGCGTACAAGGAGCAATTGGAACTCAAGGTGCTATTGGTGAAACTGGCGCTCAAGGAGTTCAAGGTACAAATGGAATTCAAGGTACTATTGGAACGCAAGGTGCGCAGGGTATTCAAGGTACGCAGGGTATTCAGGTTCAAGGAACAACTGGCTTGCAAGGCATAGTTGGTACTCAGGGCGTGACAGGTACTCAAGGTACTGTAGGAACAGCGGCAACAGCAATGCCTGACATTTTAATGCTCGGCGGAATGTAAAAAGGGAGAATAATGCCAACAACATACAAAGTATTAGGGCAATCAGCACCATCTGCGGTTACTGCGACAACCCTTTACACCGTTCCTAGTGCAACTCAAGCAGTTGTTTCAACAATCAATGTTGCTAACACAAGCAATACAACAACCGACATAATTCGCATTGCTATTCGCCCCGCAGGTGCAACATTAGAAAACAAGCATTACATTGTTGATGATTTAAGTTTGAGCGCAACTGCCACTTTTGCATACACAAGTGGCGTGACTTTAGGTGCAACAGATGTAATTACAGTTTATTCAACAAATGGTACAAGTTCATTCAACGCATTTGGAAGCGAGATCTCATAATGTCAGTATCAATTACACCTAACCCAAATGTGCAAGGCCCACAGGGATTAACTGGTTCTCAAGGCACAACTGGCGCACAAGGCACAACTGGTTTGCAAGGCACTACAGGCGCACAAGGAACTAATGGCACTCAAGGAACAACTGGTGCGCAGGGTACAACAGGCACTCAAGGTTTGACAGGTACTCAAGGCGTGCAAGGTTTGACAGGTACTCCTGTTTCTTCAACATTTAATGCCCAAACAACTGCTTACACACTTGTTGTAGGTGATGTTAATAAATGGGTAACAATGAACGCGGCTACCTCACAAGCAATTACTATTCCACAAAATACATTTAGCGCAGGAAATGTTATTTATGTTCAGCGTATTGGTGCAGGAGCAGTTCCAATTACTCAAGGTGCTGGAACAACAGTTACATCAAACGGTGCTACTTCTTCAGCGCCAAACATACGCGCTCAATACAGTTCAGCAACAATTCTTTGTACTGCATCAAATGTGTTTACGGTTGTTGGAGACATTTCTTAACGAACCCACAACATACCTACATCTGCGGTAGGTCGTAGATTGGCAATTTTCCAACCACCATCTATCCACGCATCAGATGTAAGTTGATGCCAGGCTAGTAGTTCATCTACATTATTGACTTGCATGTTTCCCCATTCTTGCGGTTCTTCTAAATGGTTCACAATGTATTGCGCGGCCATCTCTCTGTAACCCAGGGTAAACAAATAATCTAATTGATCCTCATGTTGGTGCATAGTTTCAAATGTCCACTCAAAACAAAGCGTTCCTCCATAATGGCGGGTCATACCTTTCATCACTTGCCACTCAGCACCTTCTACATCAATCTTGATTAGATCAGGATTGCCATACTTATCTGCGAGCGCATCAATTGTAATTGTGTTTACTTCTACTTCACGGTGAGGCTTTCCTGCGTATGGCATGTTATCTGCGGTTAGCCATTCTTTATTGAGCGTACTCAATCCATCTTCATCTGCTTCATAAAACTTTAAGCGCTCGCCATCTTTGTCACTTACAGCCATTCTAAGAGGCACAACATCAGGGTTGTAAATAAAGTTCTTAACCAACTGCCCGTAAACCCGTGGTGCGGCTTCTAAGGCTATTACGCGGTATCCCTGAGCCAACCCTGCCATCACTGCATCACCGCGATTAGCGCCAACATCAAAGAGCAACATGTGTGAGCCTTCCTAGATTACTTTTAACTGCAACTTCATAATCATGGGTAAGTTTCATGCCGTCTAATTTGTGTAGCAATTCAAGGCTTTCATCTTTACGGCCTATCCACCAAGCGGCTACTGCCTTTTCAAACAGCAATACATACTGACCTTCATAGCCAACATGTACAGGAAGATGTGAGTTAAGTTGATTGTGTAATCCTATGCAAGCCCAGGTGTAACACTCTTGCCATTGGCCTAAGCGTTCATGGAACTGCGCAAGTAAAAAATAACCTTCAGGACGGTATGGTAAATACGCCACAGCCTGCAATAAACAATTGCTTACAGTTGCCTGACGGTCATTTTGGTCATCAAAACAATGCGCGGCTTTGAGTAGTGACGCATAAACCAGGGCGGGGTGAGTTTCATGGCCGTATTCAGCGGTGCGCAAATAGAAAGATACCGCTGATGCTGTTTGATTTTGCTTCTCATACTCCACTGCCACATCAAAATTAAGCGCTGGATTGAATGGATCTTTAGATAGTTCTACAACTAATTGCTCAATTCTCATACGCCAGTGCCTCCATAATTAGATCTTCCACTACTGCACCAGGTACTTGCAAGACAAATGCGGCATTATCCTGGAAACCAAAAGACACCAAAAGGTTACTTTTGTGAACCGCGGCCCCTACACAGAACTCAATGCGAGCGTCTAAGAATGAGAATTCTTTGCTTAGCCCTACAACATTAAGTTCTTGATCCCATACAACTAAACGGTGACGGTAAATTGCATCTTTCTGCTTTAAGTAATTCTTAAACAGATCTACTTCATGGGTAATTGAGATGTACATACTGCCCCACCGTATGACCTGGCTAGATCCACGCTGATCTCTAGGTGGTACGGCTGTTGGCTTAACAAATACCTGTTCACACTCCCCGCTAATTGGGTTGGCATAAACTAATTCTGTTGGCATTGTCCATTTGATGAAGTGATACGGCTTATCTAAGACAGGTATCCAATTCTTTTCACAATAAGACTCATTAGGAGCAGGGGCATTGATGCGCACACGCCTGACTTCTTTGACTGCCCAGTTATCCCAGTCAATCTCAATGCGGCTGTACTCCATGCGGCCTACGCCATTGGTGGTTGTGTCTCTACGCACTCCCACCAGGTAGTAATCATCTAACCACTGCACAACGCGGCAATCTTCTTCACCGACAAACTCCCAAATAGGTTCAACATCTAATTCAGATGTATCTACTTTGGCGTGGTCAGTCATCTCAAGATCATCATTGAGGCGGCATAGGTAATTAACCGTTACAAGGCGGCGATCCTTTTCAGGGTGCAGGTACGACAGTGGCCCAAAACGGCTAGGAAATTTCTGCTCATTTTCTGCGTGGTACAGCGTGTAATTAACATGGCGTAAGTTCACAAGAATGTTGCCTTTATCATCAATAAAGATTGATGGGTTCATCAGCCCTGTACCGCTAGTTAATCCATGAGGAATTACTAGGGGCGCAAGTTTGCCACCGTGGTGAACTGCCTTCTCTACTAAGTTCATAAACCTTACAATACATGAAGTTGCAAAAATCGCTATCATTACAACACGCCTGATTTACAAGAGGCATAACAAGGGAGATACGCATGGGTCTGCGTGACCGTATCGCAAGAGCAATAGCAACAAGCAACATTGAAAAAGGCCCTAGATTGCCCGCGGGTTCTGTAACCATGACTGAAAATGACATGCTTAACCAAGCAGGCGGCCTTGCTATGCAACAAACATACGGCAACAATGTCGCACTTCCACGCGCACCATTTAGCGCGACAGTTCCATTTGGCCCAGGCAATCCAATTATTCCTGGTGCAATCAACCCAATCAATCCCGTAACTGGACGGCCTGAACCGCGCCGTTATGAATACCAGGTTGCGCAGAACATCAACATTGTTCCAACGCGGCTTGTACCGTTTCAAACATTGCGTGATGCAGGAGATAGCATTGACATTTTGCGCCGTTGCATTGAAGTAATTAAATCTAAAATTAACGGACTTGATTTTGACATTGTTCTAGGCAATGACGCATCAGAAAAGATTGCGGCTGAGTCAGGTGGCGATCATGTGCGCGCTATGGCTAAGGCTCGCGAAAAGTACACAGATGAAATTAACCGCATGCGCGAGTTTTGGGAAAACCCTGATAAGGCAAACGGATACACATGGCAGGACTGGATTAACATTGCTGTTGAGGACATTCTTGTAATTGATGCGTGGGCTATTTACCCACAGCCAACAGTGGGTGGAGATCTTTACGGTTTCCAAATTCTTGATGGTTCAACAATTAAGCCATTGATTGATGACCGCGGTATGCGTCCATTGCCACCTAACGCGGCGTTCCAACAAATCCTTTACGGTTTCCCACGCTCAGAATTTTCTGCAACAGAAGAAGATCCAAAAGCAGATGGTGAATTTACTTCTGATCAATTGGCTTACATGGTTAAGAACCGTAGATCAACAACTGTTTACGGATTTAGCCCAGTAGAGCGAGCGCTACCACTGGCTGACATTTACCTGCGCCGCCAACAGTGGATCAGAGCAGAGTACACAGATGGCGTATTGCCTGAACTGATGTTTACAACTGATGAAGATTGGGGAACTAACCCTGATCTCTTGCTTGCTTATGAGCGTATTCTTAATGATGATTTGGCAGGACAGACACAACAGCGCAAGCGCGCCCGTTTATTGCCAAAAGGTCTAGCGCCTATTGTTAATGATGGTTATGGTGAGAAGTTCAAAGATACACTTGATGATTATTTAATTACTTCTATCTGCGGACACTTTGGTGTACAGCCTGCGGAAATTGGTTTCTCACCAAAGGGCGGATTAGGCGGGGCTGGTTTCTCAGAAGGACAAGCAGAGAACGCAGAAGCAATTGGCATTGGCCCGCTTGCTAACTGGATTGCAAAGCAGATCACAAATCTTTCATACACATACTTAGGTATGCCGCGTGAACTTGAATTTAAGTTGCTTACATCAGAGCGCAGAGACACAGAAGAAAATGCCCGCAAGAACCAAATTGAAGTTACATCTGCGGGTAAGTCAGTTAATGAGCGCCGTTCTGAATTAGGTTTGCCATTGCTTGATACACCACAAGCAGACATGCCAATTCTTGTAAGCGGTTCATCTGTTTACTTGTTCTCACCTGACGGAATGATTGATGCTTCAACTGCTTCTGTTGCTCCAACACTGAGCGGCCCTGATGCAACACCTGATGCGCCTGTAACTCCTGACACGCTTGAGGAAAAACCTGCAACAGAGGTTAAACCTGAAGAAGATGAAGTAACAGAGGTAAAGGCGTTCATGAAATGGGCGGCTAAAGGCAAGCGCGCAAGACTCTTTGAATTCAAATCATTAGATCCAATTGTGGGAGATGCTCTAAATCGTTGCGCATTTGATGGTGATTTAGATACTGCGCGAGCGCTGGCTAAGGCTTATCTAACATGATTAAGGGCGCTCTTGAGGCAGACGGGCGCATAGCGGCAAAGAACGCAGTGAAAATTAGAGCGGCACTGCGTCAGGTAGCAGATTTCAAAAGAGTTTTTAATGGTTATCAGGAAACTCAGCCGCAACCTACCGACAATGTTGCGCAAGATCGTACCCGCGCCCGCTCATGGTTAATACTCAATGTTTATCTTAATGATGAACCATTGCGCCAAACAGTCACGCGCGCATGGGCAGAAGCCTATGTTTTAGGGCAAGCCGCCGCTGATGAATGGATACGCAAAACGCGTGAGGCAAAAAAGGCTGATGACATTTCCGTTAATTGGGATAAATGGAAACCAGGAGATCAAGCAACAGCGTTGCTTCTTAATCCAACTGAAGGGTTTAGCGCTTACTTGCGATCAACAGGTGGGGCTAGTTATTTCAAAAAGTTTAATAAAGAAACTGTAATAAATTTAGGCACTGCTTTATCTGACTCAATTGCCGCTGGTTTAGATGCTGAGAGCGCCGCTGTAATGATTGGGCGGCATGTGGCTAGTCCTAGCCGCGCCCTGACTATTGCCATCACTGAGCAAAACCGCGCTATGTCTTTTGGATCTATTCAGCGTTACAAAGAGGCTGGCCTAGCAAAAATGGAATGGGCTGTATCTGATCCTTGTGACATTTGCGCAAAAAATGATGGGCAAGTAATTCAGATTGGGCAATCATTTGCATCAGGAGATCAACAACCTCCTGCTCACCCACATTGCCGTTGTGTTTTGTTACCTGTAATTCCTGGCATGGAAGATGATGACCCAATGGGCATTGATGGCGGTTTAGCGCCTATGCCTGACGGCGCGCCTATTGTTGAATTGCCTACTGAGTCTGTTTCTGATGGATACCGTGTGTTTACTGAGCAAGGACAACAACGCAATCAATTTATTAAATACCAATTAGAAAATAAAAAGTTTATGGAGTTGGCTTATGAAAAACCTGGTACGCGTGGCCAAACAGAAGGCTTCTACGCATTAAGAGATTACAAATCATACGGTTACGGCAAAGTTAATGAATACTTACGAACAGGGCAAGTATCCCCACTTGAAGTAAATTATGTAAAACAAAATGTTGCGGTTATAGACAAGATAATGAACAACGCACCAGGTTTACCTGAACCAATAGTTACATACAGACTGATTGGGCAAGGAAATCTTGCAACTCAAATAGATGAATTGTTTGATGGTTTAATCCCAGGTGATGTGTGGATTGATAAAGGTTATTCATCAACAAGTCTTGATGGAAATTTTGTTAAAAAATTCAAAAACGGTTGGTTAATAGAAATTGAAAATCCTCAAGGCACTAAAGGAGTCATGCTTGATGGGTTATTAGGAAAAAACGGTTATGAAAATAAAGAAAGTGAATGGCTACTGCCTAGAAATACTAATTTTGAAGTAATAGAAACAAACCCAACAAACAGAACAATGAAAGTAAGGGTAAAACAATGAGCATAAAAAACTTCATAATCACTAATCCTGAAGGCATTATTGTAATTAAAAAAGATGAAAGTGTAATTTATGAGCCAACGCAAGGGCAAACAATCCCTACTCCTGTAAGCAAAGTTGATACAGTTAGTGATAAGGCTTTGAAGGGATAACAATGGCTGACGGGTTTGTTCCACCGCAAGAGGTGCGCAATAACGCTAAGCGTGGATTAGAACTGCGGGCTAAACATGGCCGTGGCGGAACAGAGGTTGGCGTTGCCCGCGCCCGCGACTTATCAAACGGAAAAGCATTATCATTAGACACATTAAAAAGAATGAACTCTTACTTTGCCCGCCATGAAGTTGATAAAAAAGGCGAAGGTTGGGGCGTAGATAGTGCAGGTTACATTGCTTGGTTGCTTTGGGGCGGAGACGCTGGCAGAGCATGGGCTAAAAGAATTACCAGTGAACAGGAAAACAAGGAGAAATCAATGGCAAGCAATCTAACAACCACCTCATACTTTAGTATTGAGAAGGCTGACCGCAACCCTGACGGCACAATGACCGTTTACGGAAAGGCCACTGATGACTCAATTGACATTGATCAACAGATTTGTGATGGCGATTGGTTAAAGCGCGCCATGCCCGCCTGGTTCAAGTCAGGTGGAAACATTAGAGAGCAACACAGCAACATTGCCGCAGGTGTTGCTAAAGAGTATGAGGCAAAGGCTGATGGGCATTACATTGGCGTGTTGGTTGTAGATCCTGTTTCAGTTAAGAAGGTAGATGCTGGCGTACTCAAGGGCTTTTCAGTAGGTATCAAGAACCCACGCGTTGTACGCGATAGCAAAGCCGCAAATGGCCGCATTGTTGATGGGCAGATTGTGGAAGTGTCGCTAGTGGATCGTCCTGCCAACCCCAATTGCCAATTAGTTTTGGCTAAGTCTGTTGATGGTGAGAAGGACTTGGTTCAGGTAGAAGAATGGATTGAGAAAAAAGAGGGTGAAGAAAATTTCACTCAAGTAATTAAACCGCGCAAGGGCGAGCCTGCCGACAAAGAATTATACGCAGAGGTCATCAGGGCGGCTAAAGCAAAATTTGATGTGTACCCATCTGCCTATGCAAATGCCTGGGTTGTCCGCGAATACAAAAAGCGTGGCGGCAAATACAAGGCAGAGAGTAAGAAAAAAGGTTTACAATCTGACGGTAATTTAATAAAGGAGAACCCAGTGGGAACAGAAACTATTGCCGTACCTGAGTCTATTTTGGGTGAACTTTTCAAGTTTGATAAAGGTGAGTATGAGCGCGCCCGTGAAGCGTTAGCAAATCTCATTTCTATTGAAGCGCAAGAAATGAAAGAGGGCCATAACGAAATCCGCTCAATTTCACACCTACTAGAAGCCGTTGCTCATCTCCATGCTTGGTATGAGGGCGAAGAAGCAGAAGGAGAAGTAATGGAAGAAACAGAAATTGAAATGGCGGCAAAAGAAGATGTTTGCCCTGCATGCGACAAGATGGGTTGCAAATGCACAGCCGCTATGAAAGAAGCCGCTATGAAGAAGAAGATGAAAGAAGCGGAAGCACATGAAGATGATGACATGAAAGAAGGATCATACAAATCATCTGAAATTGCTAAGTGTTTAGAATGTGGTTGCACACAGCCAGGTTCAAATCATGGCATGACTACAACAAATGATTTTGCAAATGTATCAAAGCCTTCTCATGTAACAACAGCAACAATGATTAACGCAGGTGAAACCGCAGGTGTTCCATTCAACGCAGTTGTTACTGACTCACAGGCAATTATTGCCGCCCAGTTAGGTACTAAATCAGTAGAAGGCGAAGAAGTACCTACTGAAGAAGCAACAGAAGAAGCAACAGAAGAAGTTTCTACTGAAGAAAAATCAGAAGAAAAATTAGAAGCCATAGTAGAAGAAGTGGTGGAAAAAGCAACAAAGGCTCTCAAATCAGAGATTGCAAACCTTGTGTCCGCAAAAGAGGCGGCTGAGGTTAAAGCAATGAGTTTGGAAACTGAGTTGGCAACCGCTAAATCTTTGGCTGTAGGTGGAGGCCCAAAGCGAACAGTAAGCCCAATTGATGTGAAAGCAACAAATGACTTACTCACTAAGGCCGCCGTTTACAAAGCGAAAGCACAAGCAACAACTGACCCAACACTTGCTAAGGGATACAAGCAATTGGCAGATGAATTTCTTGCTAAGTATGACGAAACCCTTAATAAGTAACTAACCCAAACAACTTATCTCTGAAAGGATAACAATGGCGCTACATGCTCCAAAGGTCGCAGACCTTTTTAGTGATGCAACTCCAAAGGAAGCCGCAGAACGCTTTGAAGAATTCTCTAGTGAACTTAACAAGAGCCTTTCAAATGCTTCTCATGTTCCAGGACAAGCACCAACACCCGATCCACTACAGGCAATGGAAGCACTTGCACTTAGCAAGTCTCTTTCATCTGATGCCGCGGCTGGTTTGAATAACGCACTTGCCGCACAACGCGTTGCAATGCAGGACATTCAAAAAGAAATCACACTTACAACACCGCTTAGTACATCTTTTGCGGCATTTGACTTGGAAGCACCTTCTAAGTTGCTTACACCACGCCCGACTCCACTCCGTAACCGTATTCCCCGTAAAAAGGGCGTTGGTACTTCACACCGTGTAAAGCGTATTCTTGGTTACACAGGTACAGGTACAGGCGGACAAGGACAGATTTGGCCTGGTATCACAGAAAGTACTCAGAACAACTTTGCTCCTAATAGTGCGACACCATTTGAGTTAATCCGTGGCCCACAGATTAACTACACCGCAGATGATTTAATTCTGCCTTACAACTCATACTCACTATCTGATCAGGTTTCATTTGATGCAAACTTCTCAGGTATGGGTTATCAGGATCTCCGCCAGTTGTCATCAACTTCTACTCTATACGCAACAATGCTTATGGAAGAACGCATGATGCTGATGGCTCGCGGTACTGCTTCAGGTTACTCAGGCGCACTTGCCGCTCCTACATTCACACTTGCTTCACCAGTTGCAGGCGCAGGACAAACAGCACTTGCCGCCGCAACTTACTATGTAAACCTAACATCAGATGCAGGTATTTCTGTAAACGGTTTTGGTGAGTCAATTCTAACCGCACAGCAATCAACAGCCGTTGCATCAGGTGATGTTCTTACAATCACAGTTGCAACAGCCGTAACAGGCGCTCTTGGTTACAACATCTATGTTGGAACAGCATCAGGAACAGTGCTATACCAGGGAACACTCAAGGGAACTGGTACATTTACCATTCAGGGTGCAAACGCATCAGGTCTAACAGGTAACAACGCCGCATACAGCACAACAGGCGCAAATGCGGCGCGCGCTGTTACAGATACATCTGCTTATGCAACTGGTTATGACGGAATTCTTCCAACAGTTCTAGGGCCTAACACTGGCTTCAACAACGCAATCAACAGTGCTTTCTCAACTGCCAACCCAGGCG
>Ga0209298_10000167_pt1 | contig 40594 bp, 64 predicted proteins | sample S_140806_EF_Meta_FD_187325 | JGI IMG/M metagenome (GOLD analysis project Ga0209298, IMG submission 187325) | Freshwater microbial communities from Lake Simoncouche, Canada to study carbon cycling - S_140806_EF_MetaG (SPAdes) (version 2) | ecosystem: Environmental > Aquatic > Freshwater > Lake ... | reverse complement strand
CTTAGAATCATTACTATCCCCTATAGCAAATTCACCTGTTTGTATATAAGCTGGTAAAAATGCGCCATCAGCTTGATTACCATATTCTTGGTTATATAAAGTAGATCTTCCAGCTGTTAAACCAATAACTGTAGGTTGTGCTAAAGAAGTTGAATTAACATCATAATCAGCTGCTAATGGATAAGCAAATATATCTCTTGGGGCCCAAACAGTTCTAGCTAAAGTTCCAATTGTCCAAACTTGTTCTCTGTAATTATAAGTTACCATTCTATTAATATAACTAGAGTTCTGAGAAGCATAGAACCAACTTACTTCTGCAAATTGTAAATTAACTCCTGCATAAGTAGTTCCTTGTTCTTCATCATCTATGTCGCTGTAAACATAATCTTGTACTGAACATGGAATCTGTTTTACTACCCCGTCAAATAGGAAGAATCCACCATTAGACATCCAATAAATAACGTTTTCAGCTTCTACAGCACAATGTGGTGATATAGCTCCGCAATTTGTACCTGTTTGTTTAAATGAAAATGTATAAGGAGGTCCTACGAACTGCATTTGGTGAGCAGATGTATTTGTAAGTAATATTAAATCACCTCTGGTTCTAACAGCAGTTACAATATCATTACCAGAAGATAATCTTTGAAATCCTGCTGTATTAACAGATGTTGGTACAAAGTCTGTAATAGATTCTTGTGATCCGAAAAGAACTGCCATTGGATCGTAAGTTGTAGTTGTACCTGGTGTTGTTTCAGTACCTAAGAATATTAAATGTCTATCACGAGAAGATACAACCATATAATTAGATTGTGTTGGAGCTTGAGCAAGTAATGTCGCTCTTGTATTTCTTGGTATTATAAATGTACTTGTTTGTAAGTAATAAGTTTTTCCACCAACGATTGTTGCAATTAAATCTTCTCCCCAATTATCTAAAGCCCATATTCTTGGATTTTGAGTTATAACCCCTGTTGGTCTTGGTGTACCCCAAGTAGAAAATCCCCAAGATGCAGCTCCCCAACCAATACCTAATTGAGTTGTATCTGCTCCTACATTTATCTGAAATGCTGCAGAGGTTGCTGATGCAGTATCATTTAAAGTAGGTGTTCCAAGTTCAGCTACATTAATTGTAAATATATTAGCTGTTTTAATTTCTTGAATCTCAAACTCTTGTGACATTGTAGTATTGGTAATTGTAGATGATCCAACACTAACTCCTGTTACTCCTGAGAATGTAACAAAGTCCCCCATCACCGCTCCGTTAGAAGTTGCTGTAACATCAACGTATGTAGTTCCGGATGTGAATGAGAATGTAGCCGCTATTGTTGTAGATAGAGGTGTAACATCATAATAGTTGTTATCGTAATAAATATATAGTTTTCTATCTGTGCCGATTGCACATAATGAATCTCCAGCTAAATCGTTATAGTTGTGGATATCTCTTGCAACACCAATAAGATGTAATGGTGGTGCAACGTTTTGCCAGCCACCTATCTTTTCAGGGATTCCATAACGGAATCGCATATTATCGCAATCAGTCCAACCGCCTTCGGCTCCGTAAACTGTATCTTGTTTATTAATACCGGGACGTGGAAATTTAACTTTTGTAATTGGCATAAGCTTACTTATACCACCAAATTTGTTGATTTATACTATTTTTTAGTAAAAGGTGGTAATCCTAATAGAGGTCTTTTATCATATAAATTGGAATCTGCAAACTGTCCATTTACATGGTTATAATGCAAGAAAACTTGAGCACAAATATTGCCTGTAAACTCTTCTCTCCAATGCTCTAATTCACAACCAGAATATACTAACATATCACCAGGTTCTAGATCTACTCTTATGCCTTTTGGAGCATCTGGTTTCATTATATTCTTGTATTCATCAATTACATTATTACTTCCTGTTGGATCTAAATAGATAGCCCATGGATCTCCACCTAGGTTTAATGTTGTAGATATCTCACATGAAGGTCTATCTTTATGTCTTTTTAAGATAGAACCTTTCTCGTATACGCGCGCGTACGAGTACGTAGGTATTAAATTAAGATTAGTTTGTTGTTTCATTATAGGCATAACTTTCATAAGTAATGTTTCCATAACAAAGTCTGCATAATGAGAATATACATTTGGAACTTGTGCATCTTTCCACGTTCCTAGCATCCCGTTCTCCGCTACTAGATTATTTTTATACATATAGTTAACAGCGTCTCTTTTAAGTAAAAAATAGTTAAATATAAAATTAGCAAGATCGTATGGTATTGCTTTTTTAATCACTTGATATTTGTTTTGGGCAAAACTCATACGAACATTCCTCTCTGTAAAAAATTAAATGACACTGATATTCTTATATCATTAGATTGATTAGGTTCAACACAATGATTAAGCCATGCAGGAAACATTATAAGTCGTCCAGCAACTGGTTCAAAATGAACATCTCTCCATAAATAAGAGGGAAGTTCTCCTTCTTTTCTTCTTGGATAAGTCGTTGCCGCAACTGATTTAGGATCCATTATTATTAAGTGTCCACAATTTTTTGGAGTTTTTACATAATAAACTCCAGACCATAAACAATTTGGATGAGTATGAGCTTTATTATATCCATGTGGTGGATTAATATTTGCCCACATACTACCTAAAAAAGGTTCATTATCTAATAACTCTTCTTTATAAATATGTTGTTGTGACAGAAACAATAAATCAACTAATTCTTTATATTCAGTTTTAGTATGCATATCATCAGTTGAATGCCATCCATTTGTATTAGTTCTTTGAATACCCTTATCTTTATTTGACCAGTTAATAATATTTTGTTCTAATTTGTTATTAAATTCTTGAGATCCAATATCTTTAACATAAATAGGTGTTGCAAAAAATAATTCTCGGTTCATTTAAATGAAGGACCTCCAAACCACATAACAAGTGATTTTCTAATTCCTTTTGTAATAGGTATTACTCTATGTCTTATGTAACTTGCAAAGAATATAGCTTGTCCTTGTTTAGGTCTTGCAATTTTACCGTCTGACATAAGTTCAAGTCCACCACCTTCAAATTCTGATTCATGAGATAATAAACATGTCATAGATATTTTACGAACTGGTGGTTCATTCATTCCAACTATATCAGAATCTATATGCCAATCATAAAATCCACCTGATGGATATTCTGTATATTGAGCTTGTTCAGTTATTTGTATTCCTTCAAATCCAAAATGATTATTATTAGTTTTATTTACTATCTGTTCTAGCGTTGAATACATTTCAGGCATTTTATTAAATGGAATCCAACTGATATGAGAAGTTCTCGTTTTAGTATCAACTACTCCACCGTTTCCTCCACCTACTTGACCATTTTGTACTGGTTCAGATCGTCCTGCATTTATAATTAATTGACATTGTTCTGGTGTAAATATAGGTCCTGTTGTTTCAACTATTAACGATTTCCATTTTGGTTCTGTAATTATCATTGTGCTCCTCTGTTAATTATTGGGTTATATAATACATCGCAGTTAGCCGCTAATGTTCTTCTAGTGTCATTTGTTCCATTAAATGGATAAACGCAATGACGCATATCATATGGAAATATATAAAAGTCTCTTAATTTCATAGGAGGTTCATAATCAACTTTAGCAAATTGACCAGAAGATGCACCTAGTATTTGAAGTTTTCCATTTTGTGGAGCTTGTTCTGCTGAATATTCTACACCATAAGTATTTGGTAATTTTAAAATCATAACTGAAGATAAACCTGTAAACAAATTACCTTGGTGAACGTGCACAGGATTATATTCATGAGCTTTCATTTCATTAACCCAGATTGAATTTAAATGATTTTGATATTGTCTTATATGATTAAATTCTAAATAATGAGTAAACATTTGCATAAACCAATCTAAAACATTTTTAGGTAATTCATTATGTCTTTTCATTTTAGATTCATCTTCACCATCATAAAATAAAGAATGTTCATCTTTAATCTTTCCCACTAATTGTTTATTAGCTGGTTCTAATTGATTAAATTTTTGTTCATACGTTTGATTAATTGCATTAAATATATCTAAAGGAGTTTCATAACGAAGGATTGATTGTCCAAGGAATGTAAAGTTAAAGTTCATAAACCCATTTCTTTTCTAATTTTAGTAGCAGATATTTCTTGTATTTCTTTCGGTAATACAATTTCTTCAATCTTGTAACCAACACCTCTACCATAACAAATGTTTGTAATATTGGGAACTTTTATAACTTCAAATTTACCTGTGTAGTCTTTAAGTTTTTCTTCAATTCTTTTTTTTATTTCATCAAATACAAATGGATTATCTTTTGTAGTAACTTGATCTCTAACCATTATACAAACTTGACCTGTCTTTTTTAATATTTCTTTAAATAAAGCTAAATGCCCATCGTGAAATGGCTGCCATCTTCCTAACATCTGTGCTGTGGGTTTATAGTAGTCTATCATGTATCTCCTTTATAATGTTATCATAATTAAAATCTTTTATCTCAAAGTCTACTTTTTTAGGTTTTTCAAATACCTTATTCGTATCTTCAAATCTTCCTTTATCAATTGTATTCATCCAAATCTTCATATCATAGAAAGATCTATAAGATTCAAAGGGACACACAAAGTCTATAACTACATGATTAACTGCAAGATCGCACATAGTCATCATACGATTTGCTTGTCGTCTTCTACCATCCTCTGTAAAATCCCAATCTTCAAATAGCTTTCTAATCTCATCAGCATTGAAATGTGGTATCTTTTTACCTTCAACTAATTTCTTTGCAAATGTAGATTTGCCAGATCCTGGTAATCCAAATATTAATATTTTCATATATCTTTAGTATTGAAACTTAATGCTATTCTTTCTTCAGAAAGATTCATATCATTATGTGATCCATGCATCAACCAACCAGGGAAAAGTATTAAATCACCTATCTCTGGGCTAAAGCTAATATATCCACAATTATTTTCATTAAAATTTTTAATATCCATTATATAAATATATGGATTTGGATTATAAAAATATATTTTACTACTATCATTGTCTGTTTTTAAATAAAGTACTCCTGAAATTGGACTTATTCCATGATTATGTTTTTCTAATTTACTATTTTTTTTTTGAAAATTTACCCAAGAATGATTTAAAGTTTGTTTTTTAATTCCTAAATTATTTGAGTATTCAATTATGACTTCATTTAATTTATTTTGTGTGTCTTCCTCTAATATATTTTTATTTAAATAATGATTTGATAGTGCATCTCCTATTAAAGATCCGTGTTTTTCTAAATTATATTTTTTAGAATAATTAATAATGTTATTAATATTTTCAATATTAATAAAGTTTTTATGGTATTTTATTTCGGTCGGGAATAATTTCATAATACAATGTGTCCGTACGCTTTAATAATACTTTCAGGTATCATTTCACGGTAAGGATTTTCTTCCTTTCTAATCTCTTCTCTAATAGTATGCATTCTATTTCCAACAACTTTATCGTCGTAAGACATACCATTAACTTTAAATTGATTCAAGCTTTTTAAGTTGTGATTAAATCTAGGTATTTCTAAAAAATCATATATTTTATTAATTTGGTTTTCTGTATCATTTACTAATTCATCATATTTAAGAAAATGACACATATGTCTATATTCTGGTCTTAATACGTTTTGAATGGCTATTAATTCTTTAGCAATACCACTATCAACATTCATTAAAGCCCATAGTTTTTCTTCTATATTTTTACCGTATTTATTAGGAAAAGCTGTTGGTTCATTTTCAAACCATTTAATATATGAAGCAAAAACATCTAACAAATCCCTCCAAATAACAATGCACTTTATAGGTTGACCTAGATGTTGTTTCATTAACATTAAATTACCTGGTGTCATTACAGGACCCCTATCTATGATATACTTATAATTCCAATCTTTATAATAGTTTTGATAAACGGAAGATAATACATTATCTAATGATTTATGATCTGGGTAATTTTGAAATACATCAGTTTCTTTAAGAAGATAAATATCTTTCATTATCTCTAATGTAATAGAATTAGCAGTAACTGCTATATCAGGATTTTGGTTCAGTATAGAACCAAATAATGTATTACCAGATCTCGGTAAGGCCATTAAAAAAAATATTTTTTTAACTTGTAGGTTTTCCAAAGGTTATTTCTTCTTTCTTGTCATATTTCAATTCACCTGATTTTTTGACTCTTTCAATAGTTTCTAATTGACCAACCACATTAAATACTTCTGGTTGAGATGATCCAGATGTTAATGTTTTAGCTTTGTTTAAATATACTTGATGATATGTTTCTAATTGATGATCATTTACATTTTTATCATTAAATGTACCATCATTAAATTCTAACTTTAATTTAGACCACATATTAATTTCTCTCATTCTATCTTTTGCAACCAACTCCATACTAGCTTTAGAATATATTTTTTCGTCTAAATCTATTTTATAATTTTCTAATTTATAGTCATCTGTTTCAGTCTCTATTTTTTTCTGTAACCATTTAATTTTATTTTCAACTCTTCTATATTCAAAAGATAAAGACATTAAATTTTCAAGAAATACGTTTTGTTCTCTAACACATTGCCAGTATTTAGCAGCCTTAGTTGGATAACTATTGTCTTGAAGTACAGAAACTCTAGCTTCTGTTTCAGTTCTGAATATTTGTTTTTTAGTCCAAGTGTCTCTTAATTCATCTACTAAACCTTTAAAGGTTTTAACATCATTAGGTTCAAGAAGATTATTAAGATGTGTTTCTTCTTGTTGTATAAGTGATTTTATATCTCTCTTCTCATTCATAGAGACATATATAGGTTATCTAATGTTAAATGTAAAGGGTTTACGAAGTTGTTAATGTTTTTGTCGTTAATGATCCAGGTATTGCCCCTGTAAAATTTTGAGTAACATTCACCGCTCCAGGTGAAAATGAAGTAGGGTAACCAGAAGCAAAAGCTGCAGAAGAAGATCCACTACCCCAGTTTGCTCCAAGTGCAGTTGGCATAAGTGTTGAAGATGCCCAACTAGACCCATTATATAATTCTGTATAGTTTGAATTAGTACCACCACCAAAAGCAAAAGCAGCTGATGTAGTTCCACCACCTTGTATTCCACCTCTATTTACATTTAAACTAGCTGGCGTATTTGTCCAAGTAGAACCATTAAATGATTCTGTTACTCCTGTTGGAGGACTAGCTGCTCCATAAGCTATTGCTGCTGTTGAATCTCCAGCAAGACCTAAACCACCATATCTTGCATTATTCATAGTTCCAGTAGAAGTCCATGATGAACCGTTATATTTTTCACAAATATTTAAATAACCACCAAGGTATCCACCTGCTATTAATCCAGCAGTATTTGTTCCACAACCACTGGCACCATATCTTCCAGATCCAACAGAAGGACCACCTGTCCAAGATGTACCATTATATAATTCAGCTGCTGTTGGTTTAGCACCACCAATAAGTTGCCCCGTTACACCTATTGCTGCTGTTTGTGTTCCAAGTCCAGCCATAGATCCTCTACCTGTGCTTAATGCTCCAGATGTAGTCCAAGTAGAACCATTATATTTTTCTGTTTGTGCACTATTAGAACCAAAGTTTATATATCCACCAAATGCTACAGAAGCAGTCTGTGGTGCATTTGTTGCAGCTGTTGCTCCACCTAATCCAGTAGTATTCATAGCACCACTAGATGCCCATGTAGATTGTGTCGCTACAGCACCTTTTAAAAGATTGCTCGTTGAATTATACCAAATCTGACCTTCAGTCGGATTTGCTGGATCCGAGCTTACTATTAAAATATTCTGTCCTTGTATTCCTGTGTATGCTACCATTATGATACCGTTACTGTTTGAGTTACTGCTGTACCTGGACCTGTGAATTCTTCTGTGTTGGCTACTTGTACTGTAGTAACTCCACCTATACATAATCCGTTTGAAGTATCACCTGATGCACCCATATTAGCTCTTGCTGTTCCAAGACTTCCTGTTGCTGTCCATGAAGTTCCATTCCAAGCAGAACATGTAGCTACTTTAGCACCAGGTACTGATTCACCATTCATGTTAATTCCATTTGTATAAGAAGTACCAAACCCAGCACTTGCTGCTACAGAAGTTGGATAGCTTGTAGAAGCTGTCCATGCACTACCATTAAAAGATTCAGCTGCTGTACCATAACTACCAGCTGGTCCACATACAACTATTGCAGCGGTATTTGAACCCCATCCTGACCCAAATCCTCTTGGTGAACTTAAACTTGGTGTATTAGTCCAAGTGGTTCCATTATAAGATTCTGAAGCTGTAGTAAAACCTGGTGATTGACCACCTACTGCTAAACCTGCTGTTTGAAGTCCTATTATACCAACCATAAGTCCACCTCTTCCTGTATTTAAAGTACCTCCAGCAGACCAAGCACTTCCATTCCATTTTTCTGATGTATTATTATTATAACTTGATCCATTATATCCTCCTGAAGATAAAGCTGCAGTTTGTGTTCCTGAAGATCCTTGATACTGTCTTGTAGCAGGCATAGATGTTCCACTTGTCCATGAAGTTCCATTATAATTTTCAACTGCTGTTGTTGTAGGAGGAGTTGCTCCACCAAAAGCTATATTTGCAGTTTGTATTCCTGCATTACCCATTCCATATCTAGCCGTATTTAAATTTCCACCAGCTGCCCAAGTTCCTGTAGTTGTAGCACTTCTTACTTTTAAAGTCGCAGACGTAGAGTTATACCAAACCTGACCTATTTGAACGTCAGTTGGATCACTTGCTAGGTACTGGACTTTTTGTCCATATGTTCCGTAGTAAGTACTCATAAAATTTTTATTCTAAAACTATAGCAGTTGGTCGTTGTCTAAATGGTTCTTGTTTCTGTTCATCAGGTAAAGCGTCCCACGCTGCTTGAGCCGCTGTAACTTCTACATCGACTATAGCTTGTGCTTCTGCTTTTGTTTTAAAAGATCCAGCTACTTTATTAACCCAAAGATTTGCATCTTGGTTATCAGCTGGTATCTGCCAAACATTACCTGGAAACCCAGAAACTTGAAATTTAGATGAATCACTATGAGTGATAAATCCTTTTCCCCAACATTCTGCTACACAGTATTTATATGCCATGTTTCCTCCTTATTAAGTTGTTTATATCATTTTTCATTATCATTGTATATTACGAAGTTGTTATTGTTTTGGTTGTTGCTACACCTGGACCAGTCCATTGTTCTGTTGCATTAGAAATATTGCCTGGATTAACATTTCCTGCAGTAGCTAAAGCAAGTGTTTGAGTTCCTGCTGCACTACTACCACCTATTTCATATCTTCCTGTATTAAGTCCTGTTGGATTACTTGTCCATGACGTTCCATTCCATAATTCCGTTGCTGTACTAGGACTACCTGTTGTTCCACCAAATGCTAAACCCGCTGTTTGAATACCTGCTCCTGATAAATCACTTCTTCCAGTATTTAAACTATTAACAGATGTCCAACTTGTTCCATTCCATGATTCAGTTGTTGTACGATTAGTTCCAGGATTAGCTCCACCACAAGCTATAGCTGCGGTTTGAGTTCCAAAACCTGCTAATTGAGTTCTTGCTGTAACCATAGCATTTACTGTTGTCCACGAAGAACCACTCCAAGATTCTGTTGCACCTGTTGCCGGAGCTCTTCCAAAAACTATTCCAGCAGTTTGAATACCAACTCCTGTTGCATAATAACCACTAGTATTTAAACTTGTAACAGGAGACCAACTTGATCCATTCCAAGATTCTACGCTAGATAAAGCACCTGTTCCGTATCCACCTGCAGCAATTGCCGCTGTTAGTGTACCAAATCCTGCTAGAGCTCTTCTTGCAGTTCCTAATCCTGTGGGATTTGCAGTCCAAGCTGTACCATTATAACTTGCTGTAGTTCCTACGTTAACTGTTGTAATACCACCAAATGCAACAGCTGCTGTTTGAGTTCCTGCTGCGGCTAAAGAAGATACATTAATTGGATAATTCCCGCCGCTCGCCCAAGTTCCTGAAGTTGTAAGTGTTGCAAGTTTAAATGCATATGAAGCATTATTATACCAAACTTGTCCTTCGTTTAATGGAGATGGGTCCGATGCTACAGATTGAACTGCAAAACCATTTATACCTTTATAAGTAGTCATGGTTATTTAGTCTCCAATAACCAACCTTGAGTAGATGAACCTGTATAAATTAATGTTAAACCAGCTCGTTCTACCGATACTGTTAAATCAGTTGCATCACCTTGAATTTTATTTCCATTACGAGCAATAGTTAAATTATTAGTATCAAACGTTCCTGAATAATCTATGAATTGAATAAAATCACCAATTGTTGGAGATGCTGGTAATGTTGCAGTAATAGCTGTTGTACTAGTGTCTATAAAATATCCATATTTAGCTGTAGCAGTAAAAGTTGTTGATTGAACTGCTTGCCATTGAGCTCCGCCTGATACAGTTGCAAAAGATAAATTACCAGAGCCATCTGTTTGAATAACTTGATTAGCTGTTCCTGTAGCTGTTGGTAAGTTTAATGTATAAGATGCTGAAACAGTAGTTGAAGATCTTAAACCTACATATTCACCACCCGCTGCATCTTGGAATCTTACTTCAGATCTTGTTAAAAAATTAGCTGTGCTTGAAAATGTTGCATTTATAGTTGTAGAGTTAGTTGCTGTGAAATTAGTTACCGTTGCATTTGTTCCCGTTGCAGTTGTGAAAGATAAAGTTGTAACATTTGCTGTAGTTACGTTAGCAGTTGTAATATTTGCTGTAGTTACATTAGCAGTTGTAATATTTGCAGTTGCAAGATTTGCCGTAGTTACAGTTGAATTAACCGCTGTAAAATTTGTAGCAGATAAAGTTGTTACAGTTAAATTTAATGCCGTAGCAGTTTGCATTGCTACAGTTGTTGCATCAAATGTAAAATTAGTTGAACCTGCAAAAGAACCTGCAGAGTTATATTGAACAGCATTAGTTGTTCCACCAGGTGAATTAACTTGATCAGCTGGTAAAGCTGTTAATACAGAAGTTACACTTGGGTTTACAATAACAATATTTTTAGATCCTGTTGCAATTGAAACAGTTGTAGAACCTCCAGAAGAAATTACTGCTGTAGCTCCTGAATTATTTATAATGTAATAATCTTTTTCAATATTAGGAACAGTTACTGTAATAGTTGTTGAAGTTAATGAACCAGATAAAATAATTGTTTTATTTCTTCCTGCTTCATCAGTGTATGTTGTTGAAGATGAATTTGTTGTAAAAGCTAAAGTTGTAGAACCAGTTACAGTTAAAGTATAAACACCAGAAATGGCGTTATCAATTTCTTGTAGGTTAACGTTTGTGATTGCACCCCATGTACCGGAGTTTTCACCTGTTGCCTGTAGATTAAGACCTAAATTACTAAACGTACTTGCCATATTATATTCTCCTTATCACTTTTTTAAGGTTTTGTCATTATGGAATATTACTCCATGTTTGATCATTAGTAGTCGTTATTGTAGACCAACTTTGACCTGTTGTAGGATTAACAGTACTCCAAGTTTGACCAGTAGTAGCAGTAACTGTACTCCAAGTTTGACCTGTTGCAGGTGTTATCGCAGACCACGTTTGGCCTGTTGTAGGATCAATTATAACCCAGCCATACACAATAAGGCTTCCTGTGCCTAATGTCAATTGACTTCCTACAGGTTGAATAACTTGTTGTGAAGCTATACTTACATTTCCAACACCTACATTTACTTGATTTCCTGTAACATAATAAGTTGATATAATTCTAGGTGTTCCAACTTCTACAGTAACTGAAGAACCTGTAGCTGTAATTCCTACTCCTAAATTTATTGTAGGATTACCTACAGAAATTGTTACTTGATTACCTTCTATATCTACATAATTTTTAGCACTTATAGTTGCAGTACCGGCAGATAAATTTACACTAGATCCTACAGTATCTACAATTGTAGGAAGAGCTACAGTAACTATTCCTGTTGCAATTTGAACAGAGGATCCTGTAACTGGGAATATTTGATCAATTTTAAAATTAACAGTTCCAACACCTGTATTTAATTCATTTCCAACAACTGCATCTGTTACATTACCTCCAGCAATAATACTTGGATTTTGAACTAAAAATTCTAATAAATTTGTAGAAGTATTTGCATTAGCTTTTGCAATTATAACTGCATCATTGATTGTTAATGTTAATTGTTCACCAATTAAATCAACTGTTGCTTTTCCTGAAAAACTTAATTCTCCAGTTGCAATACCTAACTCTACTGAAGATAATATTACATTAGCAGAAGCTCTAATAATAATAGATTCAGCTCCACCATAAGGATATTCACCCCAAGCATTTAATCCCCATCCTTCAAAAACAGGAGGAGTATCTATTGTTAAATCTAAATTAGGATCAGGTGTTATGTCACCCCAAGGTCCAGAACCAAAACTTAATGATCCCCAACTTCCATCTGTTGTTCCACCAACAAGAATAGTTATGTCTGAAGATATTCCACCCCAGTTATATGCATCCCAAGTTGATTGACCCCAGTATGTATTTGTAGCCATAAATTTTTATGGCGATTCTACTACGAGATTCTTAAAACTGCACTCGTAGAATTTGGTGCTGGGAACTGAATAGTAAAGTCGCCGTTTGTTGAAGTTTTTGTACCACCAAAATCTAATACTACAACTGCTTTGCTAGATTGAGTTGTATTATAGATAAGAGCGCATGATGCAGAAATAGTCGCTGTTGAAAAAGTTGCATCAGCAAAATCAATAAAAGAAACGTTTCCAGAAACTGTAACAAGAGTATTAGTTAAAGTTGTTCCTGAAGCAGAATAACCTGTTCCAGATGTTTCATTTGTTACAATATAATTTGTTGTTCCTGTAGAGAATCCTGTAACAGTTGTATAAAGTGCTAATTTAAAAGTATTACCTGCTGATGTTGAAAAATTGTGTGTTGCTAAAAATAATTCTTGTTTAAATGAATCTGGTACTATATTTGCCATATTAATCCCTTATTGTTGTTGTCCTTCAGGAAGAGCTCGTATTTCACCGTCTTTATATTCGTCTCTTCTTCTACGACCTGTTTGCTCAATACCAAAGGATTGTTTAGCCTGTTGATATGAAGCTTCATATACTTGTATCATATCTGCAGGACCTTTCAAGTATTTATATGTCTCTACCAAAGAACCATATAAAAGTAAATCTTGAGCGTAAGTAGATATATAACTAGTACTTGTAGCGCTTGAAGTAATTGTAACAGGTTGTGCATAATATGCTATATTTATTGCGTAAGATGTATTTGGAACAGGTGCAACAAACCAAGTTATGGCATTAAAATTAGCCCAATATTTAGGTTCAGATCTTAAAGTAGTAGAATTAGGGTTTTCAATATATTCAGCTAAATAAGAACTATCTTTTTCTAATAAATTAGAAACATTGCCACTTGAATCTATCATTTCAACATATCTAATATTACGTAAACCTGATGGAACAGATATAGTAGAAGTCCCTGCAATAGTTACAGCTGAAGCATATAATTTATAAGCATCAATATTTATTTCTCTATAAATTCTGTTTTCTGTATTTTGTACAATAACTGCAACAGTAGAATCAGATAACCCATTACTATCTAATTCAGCATAATTTCTAATTTGTGTTTTTAAATCGTCGTATGTAAATGCCATATTATATAGTCTGTGCCGTAACAGATCCTCCACCAATTGTCGATGTTATTGTAGCAGTTCCCGACGCTGCATTAAAGGTATAATTATTTAAATTAGTAACTGTAATATTATATCCAGTAGAAGTAGCTAATACTGAAGATGTAAAACCTGAAGATGAATTAAAATTATTTAAAGCATTTACATTTGAAAACACAACTGTATTTCCAGTTATTCTTCCATGATTAGGTTCATTTACTTGTATAGTAGAACTTCCTGTAGTTATAACAAAAGGGTTTTCCGGTAAAGCAACTGTAACAGGACCAATAGAAATACTACCTCCACCAAAAAATCCTGTACCAGATGCAGTATTAGATAAATTAATACTATAAGTATCTGTGTTAACAGATGTAATTGAATATCCTGTTGTAGTAGTAAGAGTTGCAATAGTAAATCCATTACCTGCTAATGGATTTTTAATAATAATAGAATCTCCAATCTTTGTTCCATGTCCTGGATCATTTATTGAAAGTGTCGAGCTTCCAGAGACTGAATAAAAAGGATTAAAAGGTAGTTTAACAACAACTGCTGGTTCAACTCTATCTGGTCTTGCATTTAATAATCCTTGTGGATCATTACCAGGAAGCTTTGGTTCTAATTGAGGTTGTTTAGGTTCATATTCAGAAATGTGTACAAATGAACCATTCCATTCAGTAACCATTTCAACATAGGGAAATCTTTGGCCTGATCTATCTGATACAGCATAAGATTTTTTGCCTGTTGCAAAACTTGTCATTATAGTCCATCCCCAAAATATGATTTAGGTGAAATAAATAAAGAAGTTCTTTGTCCATCTTCTTGTAAAGCTCTTTGTAGTTCATCTTCATAAAACATTCTTAATTGCTCTGTTCTTTGCGGAGCATGTTTAATGCTTAAATAATAAGATACACCTGAAGTTAATGCTGGTAAAAATCTAAATACAACATCAGCTGTATTTGTATAAGAACCTGCATCTTCAATTCTTGCTAAATAATAAAATCTTAATTGATAACCAGAACCAGAATAACCTGAACCAGGTGTTTGATATAAAAATACACTTGGGTTTACTGTTCTTTGAACATAATATTGTGAAGGTGTTCCTTGTGATAATTTATTAGGTAAAGCTGCATAAGCAGATCTATCTATTTTAGATAAAGATATATCAACAGGAGCTGTAGCTGTTGTATTATTTCTAACATAAGCTTCTAATACATCATTAACATCTTGTGGAAAATTAGCGGCATCATTTGTATAATTATACTCTGCTTGACCCAATACTAAAGGAATAGTTGCAAGTTTTACTTTCCATAAATGAACACCTCTATTATCCCATTCAGATAATAAAAGGTTTAATGATCTTCTTGCTGATCTTAAATGATATCCACTTCTACTTCCATCAATACCTATACGTTCATAAGCTTCTTGAAAAAGCTCATCTATATCCAGATTGAATGAAGTAGTTCCGGATGTTGTCATTATTTTTACTTATCTATAAATACAGTAAGCGTCATGTTTGTTATTGATGTAGCACCAATACCGTTTTCATATAACACACCGTCTTCTGGTATATATACATTTTCAGATCCACTAGCTCCAACAATAATTGGAATATAATATCCACTAGTTGTAGTTGCAGAAGTAGTTGCTCCTGATACTAAAGTATTAATAGAAGCAACACCAGTTGAACCTGGAGTAGTTGGTTGCGCTAAAAATCCTCTTAATCTTGTTCTTCCAGCAAAAAAAATACCATTAGCTGATAATGTTACTGGTTTGACATCACTTTTATAAGACATAAAAATCTCCTTGTATTTTATAGGGACCCCGGAGAGTCCCTACAAAAGAATTTTAATTAGTTAGTGTATGTTTCTTCACCAGGTTTACTTTGAGCGTCATTAAATGTATATGTAAATACACCTGAAACGTTACCTGTACCTGCTGTAGATCCAACACTTGCTACAACTGTTGTATTAGCTGTAAGACCAGCTGCAACTACTAAAGTTCCTGTAAGTGCGTTAACACCTTTTGCTCCAGAAACTAAATTATTTGCAATTCCAGTTGAACTAGCTGCAGACCCTAAATTAATAGTTGTCGTAGCTCCGCCAGCTGAAGTAGATAATACCGAAAAGTTAAGTGGTATAGCTCCTTGTGGTAATACAAATGGAGCGTTAGCGTTTACTGTTGCTCCAACTGATACTGCCGTTGCTGTTGCTGTTGATGATAAAAAAGTAATAACTTCTGACGCAACTAAAACTCCTGGTGTAACACCAGAACTTTTATCTTGTCCGCCGTAAGTTCTTACATATCCTTGAAATGTACTTTTTGTTCCCATGATTGTATCCTCCTAGATAATCCAATGTAGTCATTAGGCATGTCGACTATACGCGTCTACATCAGATGTTAATGTATAGTAAATAAAATATAACTTAATTTATTGAATAGTGCAAGAGATCCCTGCATCAAAAATGATGTTTTTTACCCTATTTTATAACTAGTCTTTAACTAGCTACTGAAAAATCAGGAGCAGCTCTCTCAACTTTAATCTGTCTATAAGCTATTTCAGCTTCAACAGATTTAATTTGGTTAATAACAGAACGAATTTCTTCGTCTATTCTAACCATGTTTAAAGAGTATGAACCCTCTTCAACATGAGCCTGTTCCCAATCAAGTTCTAACAACCTTTTCTTCTTGTAAAGGTTTTGTACTTGATCCATCTACAACCTCCTCATAGGTTATCCAGCATTTAGACTTACTATAAGCCCTATCGCTGTCCTTTAATAATACCCCGTTTTGTCCTATTTTGTCAAGGATAGCGTTTTCTATACTTTCTGCTGTATCCTCTGCATTAATATTAAATGAAGCTATATAACCGTAAGCTCTTATTTTAACATTAAACAATTTTATCATAACTTTATCTTTCTATATTAACATAACAAGGTGGCCTAAGCCACCTTGTTAATAAAGTCTTTACGCTCCTGGAGAACCGTAAATACCTCTAGGGTCAGACCAGCCGAAACTGTATCTTTCTCTAGCTTTGTATCTTACGTTACCAGTTTCGAAATCACCTTCCATCGATGTTTTGATAGGAGCTCTTTCGAAATATTTCATACCATTAGGTACATCTGTTTTAATGAAAAACGCATCAGTGTCAGTTAGGTAATGGTTCACAGTATAACCTTGTGAAATCATTCCCATGTCTTTGATTGCATTGATATCATTATCAGCTGTTCCAACTCTTCCTGACGATTTCATTAATCTGTCAGCTGTGAATTGTAATGCAGAAGGGATGATTAATTTCATTCCTTGAGCAGCAATTTTTAAACCACGTTCATCAGTGAATGCAGCAATATCAATTAATGATTGCTCTAATGAAGTTTCGTTTAAGTCAGCAGCTGTAGCTAATGTATTGCTGAATGAACCAGCAATAGTCGCATGAGTTGTTGAAAACAACGGAGATGCATCACCGCCAGGGTAAGATGTGCTAAATCCGTTATTTAAAACGTTAGCAGCATATACCTGTTTAGTATTCGCCATAGATCTTGCTAAAGCTTTTGTATATCTAGACGCAAGTCTATCATACAAGTTGTCTTCAATCGCTTCTTCAGTGATTGCAAACGCTAAAGCAATAGTATTATGCGTATACCTTGCAGTGAAAGTTTCCTGAGCAGAATCGTAAGAAACGCCAGAACCTTCCGCTTTTACCGCAGCATTACCAAAACCTGATAACATTACTTCTTCTTCAAATGCTCTATCAGAAGTTTCTTTATCAAATATTTGTTCATGCTCCGTTTCGTATCTTTTGTACTCAAGTCCAAACAGAGCGTTTAAACCTGGTTCTAGTTCTTTAACTAGTTGTGATCGTGATATAGCCATAGTTTATATTCTCCTTATAGAATTGATGACGTAGATCTTATTTTCACAACAAATTCCTCATTCAATACCGCTTCTTCGTTTCCGATAAAAGGTGATACAGAAGTAGGTCTTAATTGTGCTGTCGTTGTAGCACCAAGGTCCATGTATACTCCAGAAAGTCCTGTTACAGAACTACCTGCAGCATGCTTGATACCATATGATGTTCCAAGAGCAGTATTACCTAACGCCGTGTTTGTTGATCTTACCAAGTACAGTTGATTTGGGTCATCTATTACATACGCATTAATTAGGCCTTGAGCCACATCAGTTTGTACATAGAAGTTTTTCCAAGTCGGTTTACCTGTAGTTGGGCTAACATCTATCAAACAACCATTAAATACACCTAGTATTGTAGTAGTTGCAGAAGATGTAACTGGTACAACGTTACCCGTAGCACCTAGGCCTACAAGGTCACCTTGATATACAGATGTTGAAGCGTTGTCCGCTATTCTGTAAGGTGATTGTCCGCCAGCTGCTGGGTTACCGTCAACCTTGCCTAATGGTCTAAGACCATATGCTACTGTTGAGTTAGCCATGTTATTTTCTCCTTATTAGTTTTTTTAAAACTTTGTTGGTTAGGAATTACTAAATAATTAGTTCTTCTTTGAGCCACCAAAAGTTACACGAGTCTGCCTATCATTACTGATTGGCATACTTGGATGCTGTTCCTTCATGGGATCGTTTGCAATAGCGTCTTCTCGTTCTTTAGTCCTTTTTGCAAAGTACTCTTCGCGAGATTTTGCGATCTCTTCAGGTATCCTAGCCAGCAATAGGCCTCCAACTCCGATCACTCCTGCGTATTTACCGTCTTTAACAACAGGATAATTCTGTTCAGGATATTCATCAGCTCTCACTAATTCATAACCTGATCTCATTCTGCCTGTGATATTTTTAGTATCATCAAAGCCTAATGACTCAGCTCTTATCCATCTGTGTCTAAAACCGTCTGGCGCAGTTGGTGCATCTAAAGATGATGGTGGAGTCCAAACTTTAGGTCTATCATTTTTAACCCTAGTTTCACTCGCACGGGAAGTCTTAATTGTTTTGTTTTCGTTTACCATATGCCTATACCTCCTTCGTGATATTTAGTTGTTTCGCATACTCTTCTAATGGCACACCTAATTTTTTAGCAATAGCTACCTGAGAGGGTGTGAGTCTCACAGTTTTGCGACCAGGTTTTGTACTTCGCTTCGATGAAGCTACTGTCTGTACCGGTTTAGTCGATTCCGTAGCATTACTTGTACCAAATTTATGCGGAAACTCAAGTCTTATTCTCTTGTCAATTTCTGCATAATATTCATCAGATTTAGGGTCATAACCTTCATCGTCTACAATTTGTCTATGGATATCAAAAGCCGTATAAGTCATAGCTTTATCAGTACCAAACCATCTATTTTTAGTAGCCCAAGATTCTGCTTTACCATCTGTTGGTATATTATCTGGTACAGGAGATTGTTGATTTTTAACATTTTGAAATGTTTCAACAGATCTTTCTTGTTTAGGCATTGATTCAGCTTGTGATTTTAATTCTTGTAATCTAGCTTCTTCATAACCTAATTTAGCTATTTCTTTAGAGATCTCAACTTCTGCTCCAACATCACCGGCCTCTCTTGCAAGTCCTAGTTTTGATTTAGCTGCTTCTATAGCTGCAACAATTTTAAGTTCTCTATCTTTAACTGAAGTAGTTTCAAGTGCACTAAACTTTTTAGACATATTGTCTTTTTCAGATTTAACAATCTGAGCATAGCGAACAGCTTCTTCTTTTTGTCTTTCAGCTTCGCGCCATTTTTTAGTTAGTTTAGCAATTCTTCTTTGCACTCCTTCACTGTATTCTTCAATTTCTTTTTTCTGTTCTTCTTTCGGTTCTTCTTTTTTAGATTCTATGTAAGTTGATTCTTCTTTCGCTTCTTCTTTAACAGCTTCTTCTTTAGCTGGTGTTTCTTTCTCTGCAGTAATTAATTCTGCATCATTATCTTTAATATCCAATTCTACGTCAGCTCCGTCAATTTCGCCGACATTTATCATTGGTTCTTGTTTTTTATCTTCTGGCATAGTGCCTCCTATGTTTAAATGTGATGAAGAACATCTTCAGGATTTTTAATAGTCCCAAGTACTTCGTCATCGTTAAGTAGCCTTACTTCGCCACCTTCTATTGGTAATCTTGATCCCGCATAGCGAGCAAAGATAACCCAATCCCCTTTTTTACACCATGGACCTTTTGGATATCTTTCTTTATCATGATACGCTAATGGTCCAATTTTAAGAACATAACCACAATTTGTAGCTATTCTTAGTTTATCTAGTGATTCTTGTGCAATAATAATTCCACCTTTGGTTTTATCTTTTGGTGTGAATGGTAATACTAATAGTCTCCATCCAGATGGTTCTGGTAAACTATCAACTAAAGATTCAGTAATATTTTCTGCTCTAATAGTTTTGTCGTCTACTTTTTTATCTTCTTCTTTATATTTTTCTTCTAAACCTAGAACGGTTTTAGGTATTTCAGTCGAGTTTAATAACGTTTCCGGCATCTTGTTTTAGCTCCTTGTTGTTTAGCAGGTTAGAGATTTCCTGTAATAAAAATTCGTATGTACGAATTTGACCTAAGATATACTTGTAATCTTCCATATTGTCAAAGCCACCTGACGTCACAATACCCGTTAAATTACTTAATTGATCTTTCATAAAACGTTGCAATTTATATGCTATATTTATATCTTCCATTATCTTTCCTTTCGTTTATTGTTTATATTAACAATTCCACTTTCTTAGGGATTTATTAATTCTTGAATCTGGGTCTCTAGCAGTTTTAGCTGAAGTTAATTTAGATTTCATACCTTTCATTCTTGAACAAAATGATTTTCTTCTATTGGCAGATTTAGAACCTGGTTTTAATTTAGATGGTTTAGTAGTAACAGCCATAGATAATTTAGATCCAGGATTTGCAGCTCTATAAGATGCAATACCTTTTCTATTTAAACCACCTGATGGATTTTTACCTTCTTTTCTTTGCCATGCAGCAGTTGATCCACCTTCAGCTTTCATTATTCTAGCTTTACCACAACCTCTATTTTGGATACCAAGTCCAGCCATTATTTTTTCTTTTTAGGAAAGCCAGCTTTCATATTAGCATATGCTTTAGGTGATATAGTAGATGCAGATTTAGGACGACTTGTTCCTGCTTTTTTTCTTGCATTTATATTTGCCCAAAGACCTGGTTTAGCAGAACCACCTTTTTTAAAAACGCCTCTTCCTTTTAAAACATCAGCTTTAGTAACTTTACCATCGCCTGTTAAATCTGGAAAAGAACCATCTTTTAATCCTGGTCTAGCAATACCTGATCCTTTTTTTTGTATTCCAATTCCACTCATTATTTTTTCTTTTTCATTTTACCACTTTTAGTTTCTACGTAACCTTTTTTTTCAAGTGATGTTTCTTTACTTTCTGCTTTTTTAGATTCTTTATTTTCGTGAGCTTTTGATTCGTCTAGTGTTTTTACTTTACCACCTTTTTTCATTTTCTTTTTACCTTCTTTAGAGGCATATTTTTTAGGAGACATCTTTCCAGATTTAATTGCATTAGCTGATTTAGCTGGGTTCTCATCTTTTTCACCTTCAGATTTTTCTCCTTTAACAAAATCAGATTTTGTTATTTTTCCTTTTTTAAGAGCTGTAGCTTCTTTTAATTCTTCACTATAAGTTTCTTTTCCTTTAAATAAGGTAGAAGGTTTAATTTCTTTTAACGCAGTATTTGCATTGGTAGGTTCTTCAGGTCTTTTTTTAACTGGTGCAGGTTGTTTTGCAACGTAGTTATCTTTAGGTGTTATAATTTCTTTTAACGCAGTGTTAGACTCCGTTGGTTCTTGTGTAGAACCACCTTTAGCCATTCCAATTCTAGCTAACCCAAATCCTCTTTTAGCAATACCAAGTCCAGCCATTATTATTTTGCTTTTCCACCTTTTTTAAGTGCAATTCCTTTTCCTCTTAAAGCTATTCCACCACCACGTAGTGCAACGCCTTTTCCTCTTAGAGCTATTCCACCACCTCTTAACATTTGTGCTCTTGGTCTTATTTTATAATCGTTTCTCATGTCTACTCCTTGTTATTTTTATTAGCCATCGTTCGTGCGATAGATTCACCAGATCGTCCTACTACATATCCCCCAAGGCCAATTTGCAAAAGTGTCCAAACGTCTCCTGGAAGTTCAAATGTAATAACCGTTCCTAGCATTAATCTTATAACAGGTCCAATAATATAATTCCAGACTAAAATAAAGATTAAAACATACATTAAAAGAGGTCTCCAACTTGCTGTAAACCAACCTGCTTTAGCCTCTGCTTCAACTATAGATGCTGCAGCTTTTAATTCTTCTGTACTAGATTGTAATAATTGTTGATTAAGTTGTGCTTTTAATTTTTCTTGTAAATCTTTGTCAGGAACTGATTTTTCAATTGTATTAAATAAGATTTTAGCTAGTGGAGCAATTGCACCTAACATAGGAAGCATTATTTAATACCACTTTACTTTGCGTCTTTTTTCTGGAAGTACTTTTTCTTGACCTTGAATGTATTGTTCTTGAGTTTTTTTAGGATCAGTCATTTCAACATCAATTGATTGAGCATAACCGTCTTTATTTAAAAATTTTGAATGGTCTACAAATTGAGTTCCATGTTTACCCATAAAATCTTTTTTAACTACCATTGATAATCCGTCATTTTTTTTCATAGCCATATTTATACCTTATTTTTATATTTTTCACTATCGTTTTTTAGCTTTGCGGCCAAAATAGTTTTTTCTATTGAAGTATTAGCTCTCATCTTAGCTAAATCCTCATTTTGTTGTAGTTTTTCGTCTTGTGTAGATTGATTCATCATTGCTTTCATCTTGTCAATGTTTATTCTGTCCTTACTTTCTTGCTCTTTTCTAACATTTTCTTGAGCTTTAAGGTCTAATTCTCTAGATCTTAATGCTGCAATAGGGTCATTACCAAATTGTGATGATATTTTTTGTTCTTCTTTTAAAAATTCTTCCATAGCATCAGAAATTAACTGTGCTTTTCTTGCTTCTATCTTTTCTTGAAGCATTTTAGCTTGCATTTGCACTTGTTGCATTGCTTGTTGACCTTGTGGTCCTTGTTGTTGACCCATTTGTTGTATCTGTTGACCCATCATTTGTAATTGTTGCATCTCTTGTTTAAATTCTACTTCAGAATGTTCTTGAGCCATGATTGAAATGTGTTCAAAAATATTTTTTTCCAATGAAGCCATAACTGGAGGGGCATTCTTTGCCATGTTTGTTGCCATAAAACTTAAATGTGAAGTAATATGAGATCTATGATCTTGTCCCGGAAATGCTTGGAACGGTTTCCCTGCAAGAGCATCTATATGTTCTAATGCAGGGTCCTTTGGTTGTGGGGGTTGAGGTCTAACTAAAATTTTGTCAATATCTTTTACTCCTAATGCTTCGTACATGTTTCTGTAAACTTCATAAGTATTATGAATTCCAGGGTTAGATGCAGCAAGTTGCATTTCAGTTTGTGCTAAAGATATTCTTTGTGTTTGTGAAAATATATTTGGATCAGCAACTGGAATGATATCTACTTTATCATCAAAGTCCGCTTGTTTAATTTGTCTTTGTCCACCTACTACATCATATGGATATACCGGAGGTAAATTTGTTTTAAATTGTTTAGCTAATAAACCAAACTCTTGTTTTAAAGCAGCATAGATTCGTTTATGGATTGCTGACATTGTTCTGCTTCCTCTTTCAAGTAAAGCAACTGTTGTTCCAACTGCAGCTTGTTGATTTCCATCACCTACTTGCATATCCGCAATAGAAGCAAACCTTTGACCTGCTTGAACTACAACACCCATAAGAGCTAATAACGTTTGTGAAGGCTCTTTAAATGGTAAAGGCATGAATGCATCTCTTAAATTTCCTCCAGGTGCATCTACATCTCTAAATTCTCCTGGTTGAATAGGTTGTGCATCATCTCTAACTCTAATACCTCTTTGTTTAAATCCTGAGGGTAAATTAGATAGTGTTCCTGCATCTAATAACTGTCTAAGTGCAGCTGTTGCTGTACGTGACAATCCACCAATCATGTGAATTAAACCAAAACCATAAAAACCAAGTCCTGGTAAAAATTTAAAGTGTACAAAATATTGTATTTTTGTTTTTTTAGGATCATTCTGTTCCCAGTTTCTACGAACAGATAGAATCTTTCTAGACCCTTCTTCAACAGTTACAATGTAAGGAAGTTTAATTCCTGTGGGCTCACCATCTTGACCTTTATCTTCAAGACCTTCAATATCTAAATCAACATGACATTCTAATAATGTATATAGATCTACTTCTTGAGTTTTAGTAATTCCTTCTAATCTTCTTTTCTTATCTTTAAGATCAGAACTAGTACTAGCATCATCTGTTGGTTCTAATTCTATATCTTTATAGAATCCTGATACTTGTTGTTTACGTAAAGAATTTTCTGATACTTTTAAAACATGAATAATTGCTTCTGCATCATCTAATGAAGTTGCGTTGTAAGGTACAACTAAATCTTCTGATTGAATAAATTGAGATACCGGTCTTCCTAGTAATGAATCATAATAAACTTTTTTAAATGTAGATCCTGATAATGGTAAATAGAATAACATTTGGTCAAATTCAGGTTCATACTCTTTCATGATATCCATGATTTGATAATTCATGTATTCTTTAACTCTATCTGCTTGTTGCTGTCTATCTGGTGTAACAAGACCTACGATTTGAGTTCGCACCGGTCCTTCTGCTGGTAATAATTCTTTATAAGCTAAAGATTGAAATTGAGTTACTGCTTCTGCAAGTACTGGATGCGTTGCACCCGATGCTCCTCTAAATGGCTGAGTTCTACGTTCGTATTTAAATCCTAATAATTCTAATCCTTCAGTATATGTTTTTTCCCAATCCGCTCTAGATGATTTATAGTCTCCATAATTTTCAACTAGCTCTGCGCCAAGTGGATCTAAAACATCTTCAGGAATAACTTCTGCTAAATTTGCAAAGTGATCTCCGCCAGCATCTAGCTGCGCGCTGCGAGGGTCAAAGTTAATATCAACACTACCATCTGGGTTTTCTACTGTCTCAGTATCTCCCTGCGCTACAATAGGTTCTGCAGCAGCAACGTCCATCGCCACTTCATCTGGGCGTGTACTGTTACCTATGTTTGGAAGTGACTTGTCTATATCTGCCATTATTGTTTTTCTCCGAGTTTATTACTGTAACCTTTTTATCAGGGATATTCAAGCCTTGTGAGCAGGGTCCCTTTAAAGGTGGTATAGTTCTAGTTAGTCTTTTAGTCATTATTGTTCCCACCAATCAGGTGTATCAGGTGGTCCTGGTGATCTATTTATTACATCTTCCATAGGGTCATTCTCTATAAGTTTTCTATTTGCTGTTCTTTGTTCTACTTTTTTTGGATGTATTCTTTTCCCTGTTGCAATTTTTTCAACTCTTTCAATATCACTTATTGCGTCTTCATGCGAAAAATAATCATAATCAATTTCCATTTGTCCATTCCAATCTGTTTTTGGTCTTTGTTCTAATACATTGAAATCTCCGGGTTCATTTATTGCCTTACCTGTCGCTAAATCAATATCAGATTTAGGAGGAGTGTAATGTAGTTCAAATGGAGAATCAAAGGAACCACCTGAAATATCTGCTTCTATTTGAATTGAACCATTTGGGTGTTTATGCATAGTAATTATTTCTGGATCTTTTTTTCCAGGTACTTTTATTTCTAATTTTTTAGTTACAATCATATCTTCAAGATTTTTAACTGGAATAGAAATATCTTTTCCTTCCTTCTCGATTCTCGCCACTAGCGACGGGAACCATTCAGGCATACCTGCAGCTTTTGGTATAAGTTTTACAGCTTTAAGTGCTTTAGCTTCTGTTGCAAATTTTTCACCTTTCATTAATTTTTTAACTAAAGGAGTTGCAGCAACAGCTCCTAATAAACCTAATGCACCTCTTCTTGTAAATTTAGGACCGCCTCCATCTGCAAGTTTAACTCTTCCACCGTCGGCTGCTGACATGTAAGAATAATCTGTTAAATCTTCTAATGCTCCAGTGTTAGGTTCCGTTTCTTTTGCATAAGGATCAAAACCACGGTCAAGTATTCTTTTTATAGTTTCTTCTTCAAGTTTTTTATCGTATGCTTCTTTTTCTGGTTTATATATTTTTTCAGCTTCTTTTTCTGTCATTGTAGAAGGTGTTTCAATATATCCCATTCCACCCATTGAATCCATACCAACATCTGTATTTGGATTTAAAATTTGTTTTGCTTCTCTTGCTTTTGGAGATAAGGCTCTTTGTTCTTTAAAACTTTGTGATATACCTTCAGCATTTAACAAACCTTTTAATGCAACTTCATCTAAAGGTAATCCTTCTTTGTAACCTTCATAAGTATCATTTATCTGTAATGGAACAGCTACCCATCCTAAAACTTTTATTGCTCCCATACCAGTAGCTTTTGAAAAATTTTTAAGTTTATTAAATGCCGAAGTTTTTTGTAATTCAGTACCTTCATTTAAAAGATCTTTTTGTTTTAAAATATTATCTGCTAAACATTCTATATCAATACTTCCTCCAATATCTCTTCTACATTTAATCCCAGCTGATCTTGCTGCATTAACAAGTTCCGGACTTTCTTTTAACGAATTCACAATAGTTTTTTTATTAGACTGTAATCCTCTTTTTAACATTTCTATATCTTTAGAATATCCTTCCATACCTAAAGGAGTATTTGTTAATTCAGGAACTGTTTCTTTTGCAATATTTATAAATTTTCCAACAGGGTCTGAAACTTGTTTATAACCAATACCTTTTGTTTTAAAAGTACCTTCAGGAACATCTGGTTGTAATGTTATCTTTAATTCTTCTGCTTTTTTTAAAATATTTTCTATTTTAGAACTATTTGGGTTATTTTCTATAAATTTTTCTGCAGCGTTTTTAAATCCCCCTGTTCTATTATGAGGACCTAATATTAAATTTCTATTATAAGGAAAATCTTTCATTTTTCCTTTTTTATAAATATCTCTTTGATGTTCTACTTCAAATATACCTCTATTTTTTAAATCATTTAAAGAAGGTTTAATTTTTATAATATCTCCTTGTTTAGAAATGGTAGTGGATAATTTATCCATTAAATCTTTATTTTTTAAAATAATATCGGGGTTGTTTCTAACTTGATCATTAAGTTGTCTTGTAATTAAAGATTGTTGAAAATTTAAAAATTTTTCTTGATTAGTAAGTGACCCTTTGTCTTCAAGCCCTAGTAATCTTCTATTTCTTCTTCTCTCAGCTTTCTTGGCCATCTCTAATGAATATTTTTCAGGATCAGATTTTAAAACTTCTTTCATTTTCTGTTTTTTTCTAAAATTAATATTAGCTAAATATTTTTCATTAAAACCTGGAACTTGATTACGTAACTTATCTCTGGCTTTTTCAAATTCTGGTATTCTACCAACTTCTTTTCTATTTATGTTTACTGTTGGAGTATAAGTTCTATCCTCAATCATATTTTTAATAATATCTTCATAGTTAACTTCTCCTCCGTCAGCTAATTCTAATTGTCTAAATCTAGGATCTGGTATACCTGGAGCCGATGGCATATTAGGTATTGGATTTTTAGGAAGTATGTCTTGTGGTGATATTACTATCTCAGGATCGTTATCTGTTAATTTAGCGTCGGGGTTTAATGTAAAAGTTTTAAGAGTAGCGTTTGAATTAAGCAAGTAACTCATTGCTTGTTTATATTTACCAATTTCCATTCTAGAATCCTAACAAATAGTTTAAACCATTTTTATTTTTTTGTTTTTTTACTTTTCCACCTTTTTTCATGGTTTGTGTGGCAGCGCTAACTAAATCTTGTCTTTTTGTATTTCTAATATTTTTAATATCTTCATATGATAAGTTATTTAAATTTTCACCTAAGGTTTTTAATATAGGGTCATTTTTATTTTGTAATTGTGAATATGTTTGACTGACTGTTTGTCCATAAGGAACAGTAGGTGTTCCAAATATTGGAGCACCTCTATAATTAGCTTTAACATCTTCTACCGCTGCTGCTTGTGCTGAAGGATTTGTAAAATTTAAAAGATCAGGTTCTCTTAAAGCTCCAAATAAATTTGCACCTAAAGATCCAAGAAATTTTGCTCTACTTCCAGGTTGATAATTAGAATCTATTGAATTAGCATTTCCAGTTAAAAAATCAGCAATCCTATCTCTCACTTGACTAGTTGCTGTACCATGTCTTATGTCAGAAGCAAATCCTTCAGCGGTATCTGTATAACCTTTTTGAGGGTTCATATAATTTTGCATTTCTAATGCAGTAATAGCAGGTATACCTGCATTGGTTTGAAGATAGTTACTAAATTGTTGCCACATACTAGGATCTATTGGTTTATTAGGAATTGGTGCTACAGTTGGTAATTCTTGTTGTGGAAATATTTCTGCTTGTGGTTGTGTAAATGCAGCTTGCTCTTGTGCTGAAACTTGTTGACCAGAGAAAGGATCTATTGTTGGTATATTTGACGATTGATCTTTCCATTGATTATATGCATCAAAAAGATCTTTTGTTTGTGCAGGATTATGACTTCCTTCCCAACCTTGAGATTTATCATATGCAGTTTCAAATTTTATAAAAGCTTCTGGATCATTTGGGTCATAAGATAATGAAAAAGGATCTACTGTTGGAATTTCAGTTGTCGTAGGTGTAGACATTCCTGTTGAAAAAAAATCTTCGGGAAGTTCATTAAGATAAAAAGCATTTCCTTCGTAACCAAAAGGTAAAAATGGATCGACGTTACCATATAAATCAAATCTATTGTTAGGGTTAAAATTTGATGCATACATAGGTTTAGCAGTCCATCTATTAAGACCTATTCCATAATCTTTTCCTTGGTAACTAGATATTGGATTATATGTTTTATCTCCATAAGAAATAGGTTTAGTTTTATCAGCAGAAGAAAAATAATCATAAAAAGAAGGTTCTGTTCCACCGTCAGCGTATCCAACTCTGCCACCTTTTTTGTAATTAGGTTTATTATTAAAACCCATTAAATAATCTAATCCAATAGACCCACCGTCAGCTTTGTTTTCAGGTTCTGTAATTTTTTTTCTAAATGGAATAATTATCCCTTCTGGTTTTTCTTCTGGACCTTCTTTAATAATGTTTTCTAATTCATCATATGTCTGTGACCCTTTTATTCTAGATTCATCAGGTTCTATTTTAAATTTAGATCTTGCTAATTTTGCTGCATCTTGTTCAGAAATTAATTTATTAAATTCTGGAGATAAACTATCTAATTGTTCTAATGCACTTTCACCATATATTTTTCTAAAATGATCAATAGGTTCTCTGCTAGTTCCTAAATCATCAAGAGTAAGACCTTTAATTTTCCCAGCTTTGATATCTTCTGATAAAATTTGTCTAGCAGTAGCTCTGACTAAACCTTCATTATGTAATCTACTTAAAGATAGTTGATCTGAACCTGCTCCTTTAATTAAACTTTCTAGATCAAAATTATTTACAAAATCTTTCATTTCTTGTTCAGCTTTTTTAATTCCTAATTGAGCTTTACCTAATTCTGTTTTAGGAGAAGCAACCAATCCTTGTTCATTAATTAATTTTTCTAATCCTTCTCCAGTCACTCGCTGCTTGCTACCCGCTGCTATAATATCAGCTGAAGGAGGATCAACATGATCCGCTAATCTTTGTACGTTTTGTTTGTAAGTTAAAAATTCTTGATCATTCATCTTAGTAAGATCACCCATTCTATCTCCAACAGAATTTTTAATAGTATCTACTAACTCAGGACTTTTTTGAGCTGTACCTTCTACATCAAAATGTCTAGTTGTTGGATCTAATCCTTGTGGACCTTTTGGAAATCTAGTTACGTTTGTACGAGTGCCTATAGATTTACTTACAGCTCCTTTACCAAAAATTCTTTCTAACATTTTTATAATCTCAATATATTTATTCATATTAATACAATTCCTTTTCTTCTTGAATTAAAGGTTCATCCTTATAATCCTCTGGATGGTCAATAAAACCACCTTGTCTAAATCTCATAACCGCTTGGGTCATAGAGTCAACTAAATCGTCATGATCTCCATAAGGAAACGCAGCGCATTCCTCAATGACCTCTTGAGCGAAGTCTTTGTTTGTGGGCGCCCATATGCATCCTGATTCAAATAGGGGCGCAACGCTGTTTACTCGGGTATGCTTATCATTTCCTTTGCTTGGTGTAAAGTTAACAACTGGAATACCCATTTTACGTAATTCATAGGTTAAAGGTAGTCCTGAAGCTTTAGATTCAATAAGAACTGTATCTGGATTCCAATATCTAAACTGTTCATAAGCAACACGTCTTAGTTCTGGAAATTCTAATCTTTCTTTTATAGCGTCCAATAATATTAACTGTGGACCTGAATCTGCGTTATGATGAAATACTCCCCAAGTAGTAATAGCAGAATAATCGGCTGTTTCTTTTTTCATAAACGCCGTATCATAAGATTGTATAACGTGAACTAGTTCAGGAATATACTCATGTTCCCATTTTCTCCACCACTCTCGTTTTATAATAGCACCTTCTTCTGATGTAGGGTTCTGCATCCATTGTGCATTCCATTTTTGAATTGATAAAGATGCTTTAACAGATTCTAATTCTTCTAACTTCCAATACTCTGGCCATACAGGTTTATTAGAAGGTAGAATTGCCGGAAATTCTACAAGTTCCCACTTATCTGATTTCACGTTGCCAGAATCTCGCATCAACATACCTGTCAAATCTTTTACATTCCATCTTGTCATAACCACAACGATTGCTCCGCCAGGTTGTAAACGCTGACGAGGTCCTGACGTATACCATTCGTAGGCACGCTCTAACGCATCTATGTTCATAGCGTCTTGTTCAGAATGTGGATCATCTATAATTAATAAATCAGCACCTCGACCTGTAATTGCAGATCCTACACCGGCAGCAAAATACTCTCCACCTTGTGCAGTCTCCCAGCGGCCAGCGGCTTGGGAATCTTCTCTTAATCTTGTTTTAAAATATTTTTGGTATTCTTCTGAATCAATTAATGTTTTGGCTTTACGCCCGAAACGAACAGCGAGTTCTGTAGTGTGAGTTGTTTGAATAATTTTTAGTTTAGGTCTATGACCAATCATCCAAGCAGGTAATAGAAAAGATGCAAACTCTGATTTAGTATGCCTTGGGGGCATGTTAACAATAAGCCTTTTAATTTTACCAGAGGCTAGGTCATTAAATTTTTGTGCTATTTTTTTATGATGATATCCTTCTATAAATTCTGGCCATACTGCTTTTACAAAGGTTAAAAAATCACTGTGTACTTTATTTTCTTTTTTCTTTTCATTATGTTGTAGAAAAATTTTCATAAAATTTTTTCTAATATCAGGAGGTAATCTCTTTATCTTTTCTAGGTCGATATCCATAAAAATTTTTATAAAATTTTTTGCATGTGTAAAAACATGTTCATAATGAATTTACACGCTATGGCTGTCTAAATCAAGGACTAAAGGGTAAAGCTTAGGATCCCTATTTAATAAAGGGGTATCGATGTTACCAGAAAATTAATAGTTTGGAAACGACTTGGGACCTCTCTCTCTTGTATAAAGAGGGAAGACACGAGCACACCTAGCCGCCCGTCTCGAGCGGCTAGTAGCTAGACTATCAGTCTAGTATAGTCATGTATTGTTTAGGAAAGTATTGTCTAAACCAATCTAATCCTTGTTGCATTGTTTCATAGTCCTCGAATCGTTCAGCACCCATGATAAGATCATAGACAGCGACAGCGAACCAAGGCAACGTTGCCTTCTCTCCTGTGAATCTATTGGGTACATCAATCACTTGATCCTTATCTATTTCTAGATCAAGATCAAATGGGATTCTATATTGTTTGCCTTCGTAGTTAATAACGTGCAGTGGCTTAGTCATGTTTAATTATCCTTTCTAGTTGTTAATGTTATATCACCTGTTGCACTTCTATAATTATTACTATCTAAATCATAATAAGTAAATATATAGTTCTGTGTCTTAGTTAATCCTTCTTTACAATTATCAGTCCATACCCCAGCGCGAGTAATAAACTTACCATACTTCTTAGCAAAGTATGTCACGTTAAATTTAGTTCCTTGTTTTAGATTAAACATATTATACCTTTCTATTTAGTTATGAGGGATAATATAGGATATATTATCCCTCATGTCAAGTGCTATCTATTAAGCATTACTTATTTGAGGTGCTGTATTATTCCAATTAATACCAACACTAGCTTGTAATACTTTATCTAAGTTAGCAATCAATTCAGCAGGTGCGTGAGCTTCCATGATTGTATCAAGTGCCACTCTCTTAACTTGTTTAAGTTGAGAAAGTTTTTTGCCCTCTGGTCTCTTCTCTATTTCTTGTTGAGCAAGTTCACTAGCCCACTCTCTTATTTGTTCTTCACAAAGAGCAACAGTTATTCTGTCCTCTTTAATATCATTAGAAGCAAACTTGTAATCAAGTTTTCCTTTTAATGTTTCATTAGTTGCTTTCTTTTTAAAGAAAGTTTTAGCTGTTGCCTGTACCTCTTGCAATTTAGCTTCAGCTTCTTTTAACTTATCAATAATAGATTGTGCACCTATTTTCTTAGCAAGTTTTTTAGAAGCTGTATCAGTTGCTTGTGATACATACTGACGAACAAGTAGTTCTTGTTGCTCAATCATTGGATCGAGTTCTCTTTTCACTTTATCTCTAAAGTGATCTAGTTGATACTTAGTCATTGCTTGTGCCATATTATACCTTTCTGTTTTGTTTATAATTATATTAATAGATCACTTGACAAGTATTGTCAATAGGATTATATAGGATATATGAGGCATAAAAGGAAACAGAAATGTATTACTTTAGCCCTTTGGCTGGTACAATATTACGGGCTCTTAACAGCTGTACGGATGCAGTATCAGCCACAACTAAAAGTAGAAAGTTATGATTGAACTATATAATGCGATGCATATCACGGATGTGCTGTTGGTATGTATATTATTTACATTAATACTAATATGGAGGAAGAAATGAAAGTTAGAACTAATAACAACGGTATGAAACAATTAAAAAAATTAGGCTTTAAAAAGGTCCCTGGCACTGAGCCAGGGTTTCATATGTATGAGTTAACGCCGGCCACGCTGCAGGCTTTCGACTCTCACTTTAAGCCACAAGCTGCAAGCCGCAAGCGTCAAGCTCTTGACAAATCTAGATAATAGGATTATATAGGAGATATGAAAGTAACAGAATTAGATAATATAACAGGCACACTCAGCAAGCCTTCTAAGATGCCAGGCTGGAGCTACGGGATACCTGCGAAGGAATGCAAGGTCGGATCTAAGCTTGCGAAGATTCCTGGAACGGTGTGTCATGGATGTTATGCACTCAAAGGTTGTTACGTATTTCCAAATGTACAAGCGGCGCAATACAAGCGTCTGGCAGCAATTGATCACCCAGCCTGGGTCGAAGCAATGGCCATGCAGATCTTACGCCATAAGTCAAAATTTTTCCGCTGGCATGATTCCGGCGATATCCAGAGTCTGGACCATCTTAAGAAGATCTTCGCTGTATGCAACTTGACACCCGATGTTAATCACTGGCTTCCGACGCGCGAGGCTAGCATCGTGGCACTAGTGACGCCTGAAGAGGTTCCATCTAATCTAATTATACGAATTTCAGCAACTAAAGTCGACGGTAACCCGCCGACATTCTGGCCTTATACCTCCAGCGTTGTGACTGAAAACAAAACGTGCCCTGCTGCCGAACAAGACAATAAGTGTATGAGCTGCCGGGCGTGTTGGGATAAGTCGGTTCCTAATATCGCATATGGAAAACACTAATAGGACCCGCTTCTATGTTTCCCTCTCTCGCCTGTTTAACTGAGCCGCAAGCCGCAAGCATCAGAATCAACAAGCTACAAGCAAAAAGTCTCAAGCCTCAAGCCCCCAAAGTTTCAAGCGTCAAGCGACAAGCTTCAAGCCCCTCGCATAAAGGAACAAGCTTCAAGCCGCAAGCTACAAGCTGCAAGCAGCAAGCTCCTGCATAAAGTTTTGGCAGCGAGTGTCGAGCGTCGAGGACTAGGATGAAAGAATTCTTAGGATGTCGTACATGGAAGCTAATTTGGTGTGGAGAAAGACGGACTGAATTACTATTACTTACTTTTAACTCAACTGTAAAAAAGTGTTGGTGTTTATTATAACAAAGCAAATCAGGAGTACCAAAACCGCTTAAATTTTCTAGCCTTGTGAACGAAATGTTTGGCATAAATTTCTTAACTTGATGCCAAAATTTAGTCTCGGGTTTCAAAGTAATTAGACTATGTTAGAAGACCTAATAACTTTACTCATTAAATGCTTTTGTGTTTCAGTTTTTAATACAATTCTATGGGTTTCAAACCTATTACCAATAAGCATATTCTCCATTAAATTAATTTCTGTAATGTCATGAAGATCTCCGTTTGGCATCTGAACTTGTATTCTTGCATTTTGCGCTATTTCGCTTTTCATAAACTTGTCTAGTACTAATGCAAATGTCTTTCCGTTTATCATATTTTATGTGGGGTTCTGTATCTAGGAGCAATAAAGCTTCATTCCCTCGTAAGCCAACCCCAATTGACTTTTACTGATTATTACTTTAAATGTCAATATATGGGTGTTCCAAAGAAATTGACAGAAATGCAAATGAAATTTGCACACGAGCTAGTAACAAATGAAGGTAGACTAACAGCTACTGAATGCGCAGTTAATGCTGGCTATGAAAAAGATTCAGCAGTAGTAAGAGCTTCCGAATTACAAAACCCAAAATTATATCCATTAGTAGTCCAATATATTGGAGAGCTTAGAGATGAATACCAAAAGAAATATGATGTTACATTTAGCCGTCATATAACAGAACTTGCCAAACTAAGAGATGACTCTAGAAAGAAAGGTGCATGGTCAGCAGCAATCAATGCTGAAGTGGCTAGAGGTAAAGCAGCTGGATTGTATGTTGAACAAAAGATTATACGAACAGGCAAGTTAGAAGATTTAAGTGCCGAGGAACTAGAGACGAGAATGAAGGAAATAATGGAAGAATATAAACCTCTTCTTGAGGGTGTTGAAGTAGAAGAACTTACCGAAGATGTCAAAGAACGACAGACAAATATTAGATTAGGTAAACCTCAGACAACCCTAAAGAAAGAAGTTATAGAAGTTGATTACTCTGTGTCTTCGTCTTCGTCATCATCGTCTGAAAAATCGTCATCAGAATCTGAAGAATCACATTCACACTGATTATCTTCTAAGTCTAAAGTTTTATCTCTAAGTATATCTATATCTTCTTGGATTCTATCCATAATGTCTTGGATAGTTTCAGCTTTTTTCTTTTTTGCCATTGAGCTTCTCCATTGTTTTGATGTTAGATGCTGGAATTACAGTTCTATCTCCAAATGTAATTTCGCCAAGATTATCTATCTCATAGCTAGAAAAAATCCAGATATAATCTTTTGTTTTCTTATAAATAAAACCTATACTAATACAATGACTTACAGACATTCTGTCAAACTCAACATCAGAAGCCCAGCCGGAATCGCTGCATATATCATCCCAACAGATTTTGTATAATTCGTATTTAAAAGGCATTACACATATATAGTGATTTTTAAAAGTTTTTAAGAAGTATATTACCCTTTAGATTTCTAAAAAAGTGTAACTTTGTAACTTTATACGTATTATCCTTATATAGCAACGGTTCTGGAGTTACAAAATGGTTACAAAAGTTACATCTCTAAAATAGTATTTATATATATCAATGGGTTATTCAGTTTTGGAAATGTAACCTGTTGATTTAAGCCGCTCATTTGACCTTCAATTGTGTTAAGATTGTGGCAAAATTATGTTTTCTTTACGTCTTTCACTGTTTGTTCTCATTATCTGTATTTAAACCAGTTGTAGATGGCAACAAAACTAAGAAGAATAAAAATAATTTGTTGAGTTAATCTTGCCTTATCTTTTTCAAGATATGAAACATATGTCCACATAAGTACAGACACCATTAAAAATATCCATGCTATCCATTGTATACTTATAATGGCTGTTGCTTGCATTATAGAACAAGAAATACTAATACTCGCAGCTACCCACTTATAAACGTTTAAGTTCATAATACTTACTAACTTTTTCTAACCACTTCCATTTATATTCTCTAAATTGCTGTCCATTAATTGTAAATCTTTGAAAGAAATTATCAGGTGTACACATCAATATAACCCCCTGCTCGATGCTCGTCTTATAGACATAATCATGAGCAACGGCATAACCTGCTAATTGTAGCTTATAATCTTCTATCCATTCATCTCTTTTGGGCTTGTTGCTCTGTTTAAAATCTATTATACTGTCGCGCCCTTGATAAATTCCACACAAATCAGTTGCTCCAGCATATAACCCTGGATAATACAAAGTCACCTCTGAACCCCAGATTTCCTCTAAATCAATTAATCCTTTATCAATAATAGTTTGTGCCATGCCCCTCGCTACTCGCCCCTCGTCGCTCAAATCTAGCAACCCTTGACCGTTTAAATGATATTCTAAATGTGAATGCATATTACTTCCACGAGTTGCCGCAGTATTCTTAATTCTTTCCGCCTCAATGCCACCTACTCTATTCTTCCAAGCTTCTAAAGACGCTCGCTTCTCGTCGCTTTGTGTAGCTGCTAGTATTGTGGTCACAGAAGGGAGCTTCTCGGAGCCAACTTCATAGTGTCTTTCATCCTTTACTAACGAGCGCATAGATTTAGGATACTCGAATTGTTTATTCCATTTCATTAAAAAATATTTTTATAACCTTTCTCTATCATTATAATCTAGACTTAACTTTTTAAAATATTTATGTCCATCTTTAAATTCATATCCAATAGATAAAAAAGCTTTTTTAATATTATTCATTGATTTTCTTCCAAGATATGGAAGACGATAAAAATCATATAAATAATATTTATCCGCAAGTATATCTTTAATCATGATATTATTAACTTTAAAGATACCTTTAACTCTTGGAGTTAGATTTAATTTTTCAAATGTTATATTTTTCATAATTTAATTTCCATTAACGTAATATATTTCAACACCTAATGCTTTTTGTTTTTTAGATGCAGAACGATTGATTGTTGTACCTATTCTACAATTATAACTTCTAGTTTTACGGTAAGATACAGACTTAACATCAAGTAAACGTGCTTTTCCTTTTTTATTAACAACAATAAGATCAAAAGGACATTGTGGATCTAATGATTTAGCAACATAATAACCTTTATTTAAAAATTCTTTTGCAGCTATTAATTCTGAACATACACCTTTAATTGTTTTAATTGTCATTTCTTTTCCTCTTTCTTTTTAATTGATGACCAATCTATTTGATCATAATTTTCTTTATAAGTTTTATCAGGTATACGAGATTTACCATCCCAACCTTTACCCCAGTCACTTCTTCTTTTACGTTCTTTCATAATCTAGTTACCGCAAACCAAATTAATAAAGCTATTATAATTATTACAACAACACTCATTAATGTAATCTCCTAACAGCAAAAGGTTCAATTGATTTAGCGTTTTTAACTACTATTTTTAACATATCTTTAAATTCAGCTTGGCTTAAAGTTGTTTTATAAAGTCTTAATGCAAGTGCAACCATCGTTGATGCTACTACTTGAGAATCTCTATGTATTAATACTTTAGACATCATTATTTCCATTAAATCTTCGTAAAGTAATTTCAACTCTATATCAATTTTACGGTTTTTCATTACATTTCTACTTTACATTTTATAATATTTTTTAAATTAGTTGCTTGAATTTCTTCACGAAGAAAAGCTATGTCTTTTTTTAACATATTGTTTTCTTCAGTTAATCTAAAATTAGTTCTTTCAAGAAGATAAATTTTCTTTTCTAGATCGTTGGGACCTTTATCCTTCATTGTATGATCTTTCATTGCATAAACATCGGTACATCAACATTTGTATATTTTGCAAATGATTTTTTGGCATTTATATAATAATTTTTATAGGACTGAATATAATCATCTGTTTTATATTCATCCGGCATACATAAAGGCGGATTAGTAAAACCAACAGATGGAAAATTTATAAGGTCTAAATTATCTAATACTTTATAAATACGAGAGGACGCGTGTTCTTTGTTATAACGAAGTGTATATTGAGATAATAAACATTTCATCAAATCCATTGACCATAAAAAGTTTTCTATTGAATCACCTACCCATAAAGTCATTGGGTGTTTAGGATAAGCAACTTTATATAGACTATCATTAATACCAAAGTGTCTTTGATAAGCCGTAGATAACATTTGTGCAGTTTCTAATATCATTTTAACCACATGTTTATCGCAATGATATTTAGCGCATATGTCTGGTCTTTTATCTAAATGAAATATATTCATCTATACCATTTAAAAATTTGTATCATTATAAGTACAAAAATAATTATAAGACCTAATTCAATGAGTGGATTCATTTTGATCTCTTTTTCTTTCTAGGTTTTTGTTTACCAAAAGCGTCATATTTTTTATGATAAGCTTTTAATAATTTAATAATTGCTTTTCTATATCCAGACATAGTCATTGTACCAACCTTGTGTAGTCTAGATATTTTTTTAAAGTTTTATCAGAGTTTATTTTTATTTCACCTTGGTTATTACAATAAGTGCAATCTTTGTGAATACTTTCTTTTTCACCTTGAAGTTTAATTGTAATATATCCATTGCCATTACATTTTGGGCAAATTGTACTACCGTGCATATAAAATATTTTCCTTTCTAGTGTTCCAAACTATTCCAAGTTTTTTAAGTTTTTTTAACTCAATTAACTTACATACTTTCTTAGATAAGTAATCAGGATCAAATCCAGCATAATCACATGCTCTCTTAAAGTTACCGCTGTTATATACAAACCAATTTTGAGCTTTTTCTCTTTCACTAGTTGGCATTTGTTTACCTTCTAAATCAGATAATGCATCATAAAGAGCTTGGCAAATTACAGCCCTCCATAATTTTTTTTCTGGTATGTAATCCAAAGATTGATTTTCTGAAGAATATTTATTTGCTGTATTTTCCATTTAAGTTCTTTCTAATTAACATTGATACTACTTTAGAGTTACTTAATTTTCCACCCGGAAGCATTTGTTCAGCTATCCTTGGCAACATTAAATAATCTTTAATGGGCAAAGTTACGGTTTTATATTTAGTTATATCAGTCATTTCACCTTTCTATTTGTTTATATTATCCTATATAATGTTTCATATTACATTAGTCAAGGGTTAATATTAAATTCTTCCTTGGCCTTTGTATTCTTTTCTATCGTTTGATTTGTTGGGTTTTTTTGCATGGCGGCCTTTTCTACTCTTACGTGTTCTTGAATGATATAAATTAACGCCGTAAAGATTACTTTTTGTTGCCATATATCAATTTCTGAACTGCTTTTTTCTGCATAGGTAGATATTTAATAACACCATTTACGTGTTGTTTTAATTCATCACCACATGTTGTGCATTTATAAACGTTATCCACAATAGATACTAACGCTGTCAATTCTTTACAGCTTGGGCAAATTCCATGTACGATCAATGAATCAATTATTAAATTTTTCATACCATTGTAGAATATACTGTTTTGCCATTCTCTTTACTAGCTTTTAAATATTGTTTTCTATTAATATCTTTTGAATAGCTGCAATGTACCCATCCAGAATTAGGCTCATTTTCATTCCAGAATTCAAGAATACATTGATCAAAGTCAATATTATTTACGATCCAATCTGCTACTTCCTTATTAGGTATGCCAAAAATCTCGAAGTCCGCTGCTTGTCCCTTGATATGTTGACTCTTGCTGCTCGATCCTACAGCCGCGCAGACAGCTGCTGATCTGTAGCCTGAAGATACTACAATAGGAGCTTTGAAATTAACTCTAATAGGTTCTAATATATTTTCACAAAGTATTTTTAAATTTTCTATAGTTTCATCATTAGGTTTATTATCTATCCCCATACGAACTGCTGTGTCCGAATAAATTAATTCTTGTAATGTAAAATTTTTACTTAAGTTCATTTTAATAAAAATACGTATAATATGTCCAAACAATTATATTAAAAAGTATTATTGCTTCTATCATTTATTATTTCTTAATTTATTTATAACCTCAATAACATGTTTTTCATATTCTTTGTTTGTAGAAAAACTATCTAATGCTTTTGCCATTTTAATAGGATCTCTATTAAAAGACATATCTCTAGCTTTTCTGAATTCTGTATACACTTGTTTTGTATTTAAAATTTCAATGTAATACTTAACAGATTCACACTTGTTTTTAAAGACTCTTACACGCCATTCTATATGATCTGGCTGTTTATAAGGTAACATACCCTCTTTTGACCAGACTCTTATACCAAAGAGGTTGTTGCCCTCTAATGCAAACCTTGACGTTCCATAGTTGCTTTCTACAACAGCTTGAGCAACGATTAGTTCAGTATTTATGTGGTTTCTTGTAGGAATTTCAAAATTGAGGTAGGAGATACACTTTTTGAGTGAGGTAATGAATTCTTGGTTGTTATGATATTCAAACCTTGGAGGACCAAACCCTAGGCTTTTTGCCCAGGCGATTGTGGCGTTCTCAGTCTTCTTTTTGGCGACGGGGTTTGGAAAGAATGTACCTAATACAAACGCTAGTAGAGCTACTATCAAATACTTTATTACTATAGTCTTTATTGTCATGGCATTTACAGTGATTTAATAAGCAGCATCCAACTGCTAGATTGTTAATACAATTACTTGCAGTTGCAGTTTTTGTCGTCATCATTTGCTTTTAACTTTACACCAGCTAAAAGACCAAT
>Ga0209298_10000164_pt1 | contig 40767 bp, 57 predicted proteins | sample S_140806_EF_Meta_FD_187325 | JGI IMG/M metagenome (GOLD analysis project Ga0209298, IMG submission 187325) | Freshwater microbial communities from Lake Simoncouche, Canada to study carbon cycling - S_140806_EF_MetaG (SPAdes) (version 2) | ecosystem: Environmental > Aquatic > Freshwater > Lake ... | reverse complement strand
GGGGGGGGGGGGGGGGGGGGGGGGGGGTGTAGCATTTTGCAACAGCCAGTTTGGCATGTGCGTTTTGTGCTTGTTTTATAGGCATTTCTGCGCGTGATGCGCGTTTTGTGCTTGTTTTCTAGGTCTTTTCGTTACTGCACCCTCACCGTCGTCCTCGCTTCATCGCCATAGCTCTTCTCCACCACAAGTCGCTGCACCAGCGTGTCATCAAGCCATACGATCAACGCCAGTGCATCAAGCACGCCCTTTGCAATGTTGTCGCAGTCAGGTCGTGGAAGCTTCGGCGCTGTCGCCTTCACGCCACGCTTCGTCATGTGTGACTTCGGTCGTGCGAACACAGCGTCAATGACAACGCTTACCGGCTCTGTCGTCGGCTCTGCGTCGCCCATCGCTTCTATCGCATTTTGCGATATTGCATTTCGGTAATCGTTTATCGGATGTTTCTTCGGCGTGTACGCATGAGCGAACTTGCCGCGAGTTGTGATCCGTGCTCGAGGTTGCGGCACTGGATCGCCTGCGACGCTGAACGTGATTGCCTTCATTTCCGTCGCTCACTTCCGACGTTCAGAATCTTCGTGTGCTTCATGACCTGACGCACGCCGTGTCCCGTGTAAATCTCGTCGATTGTGTAGAGATGAATCACAAGACCATCGGCAAGCGGCAATGCCTCGACGCCCGCCGGGACGGGCCGAATAGCGCCGTCCAGCGGGCCGCCAAGAAACTCCATGCGTATGAGTTCTTGAGTCATGTGCTCTTACCGATAGCGAATAACGGCGAACCACTTGCGAGCGGTCGGCGAGTACGCCACTCCTTCGTCAAGGATGACCTTGCGGCCAAAGAAACAGCAGTTGCGACGGGCCGCCTCAGGAGTCGATCCCATTCCGATCCCTTCCGTCTGGTTGCAGTGGCTGTGAACCAGAGTGCCACGTCTGGCGAGCACCAGTGCGTGATCCTGCGCCGAAGAAATGTTCACCCGCCTGGCGTGGACGATGACATCAGTCGCCATCGAAATACCGGGCGGGGTGCCCATCAAAAACGCAATCGCCAACACAATCCTTTGCATATGCTTCGCTCCTTCGTGGCCTGGACGCTCCTGCGTCCGATGACCTCACGGTATGCGAAGCGTCAAGCGATTAGCGTTCCAACTCTTTGAGCACGTTCTCAATGATTGGATGCCGCACGATGTCGCTGGCTGCGAACTCAACGACGCCAACGCCTTTGATCGCCGCAAGGCGCTGCATGACGTCAATCAGGCGTCGCTCGCTGCGTGGCAAATCGCTTTGGTCAGCGTCGCCAGTGACGATCACCTTGGAACCTTCGCCGATGCGTGTCAGGAACAACTTCAACTGGCTGAACGTGGTGTTCTGCGCCTCGTCAAGGATGATGACGCTGTTGCGAAACGTCCTGCCACGCAGATAAGCGAGGGGGGCTATTTTCACCGCCGCACCGACTCTTTCCCTGTCCTTCGTGTGACCCTTGCGACCGGCAATCCGCTCAATCGCATCGAAAAAAGGGATGAGGTACGGACCAACCTTTTCCTCGGCGCTTCCAGGCAGATAACCAAGTTGCTCAGTCGCCACGCTCGGTCTGGTGATCACGATGTGCTCGACTGTGCCGGCCAGCAGCTGCTGCACCGCGTAGCCGCTCGCCAAATGAGTTTTCCCGGTGCCAGCCGGACCGAGAATGAACGTGATGGAGTTCCGCCGGATGACGTCCAAGGCGGCTTCCTGCGTCTTCGTGCGTGGCGTATAGCCTTCGCCAGGATGTGCCACGGGGGGGGGCCGTTTTTGCCGCCGCACCTTTTTCTCTTTTCGCATGCGGCTAGGTTAGCCCAGTAAATCGAAATCCGTCCCACGAGTACCGAGGCACGCTGACGCGCTCGCCTTTGGGCTCTGGCTGCACTCGCCGTGCTCGGCACTCAGCCGCACGCTCTGCGATCTGTTCTGGCGTCGGGTCATCGTCAAAGATTTCGCGATTTGGCTTCTGGCGATTCGGCAGCTTGTGCCGCGTCTTCAAACGATGCACGTAAGACTGCGAACAGCCGAGGGCGGCGGCGATCTCTTGGTAAGAGTCGCCGCGCGCCCACAGCCGATGCAGTGTGGCCGCGCAGTATCGCACTTCGCGTCCTTGCGGCATGTCAGTCCACCGCCAGTGGCATGATCACGCCAGTGTTGTCGCCGCATCGCAGGATGACGGCAGATTGTGCGTCCACGGCTTCGACTTCGACTTCCGGCTCTGCCTCGCTGTCGATGCCGCCGAGCCACTGCTGCACGAACAGTGGGTCCAGCTTCACCGTCGCCTTGTCGCCGGCTTCCACGACGTCACAGGTAACGCTGCTTTCGCCCTTCTCGGCGCTCTGCCCGTGCAGCCAGATGCCATCGCCGGAAAACACGAACTGCACACCCTTGCTTTCCTCGCTGGTGACGATGGCAGCCGCTCGAGTAGCAGCCAGCAGATCCGCACGGCTGACCGTCGTGGCCTTGGCGTCACGATCCGGCAGCGTGTCACGCCACCGAGGGTAACGACCGTCCAGAAGACGAGCAGTGACGGTAGCGTTACCAACCGTGGCGACGATCTCGTTTTTCGTTGCCTCAAGCTGCACGCTGGCGTCACTGCACCCAGCTGCAAGACGTGCGATGATTGCCATCGCCCGTGCAGGCACAAGCGTCTGCGAGTCGTCAACCGCAAGGTCGTGCTCGCAGTTCACGCAGGAGAGCCTTCGACCGTCTGTGGCAACAAATGTGACAACCTCGCCCTTAACTTCCACAAGCACCGCACCGAGAGCGTAGCGGCTGGACTCGTCGTCCACGGCGAAAACCACGCCTTTGACCGCACGGCAGAACTGGTCAACAGGAAGCCGCGTGACGGGCTTCGCACCGTCCACGTTCCACGCCGGATACTCGCCAGCGTCCTCGGTTGGCAGCGTCCATTCGCCTCTGCCGGCCTTGATTAGGCACGACGACTCGTCAGGCGTGATCGTGATCTCGTCGCCAGTGAAACTGCCAAGGATGGCGGAAAGCCTGTCCTTCGGCAGCAGCAAGCTGATACCGGGGGGCGTGTTTTCCAACGTGACGTCGATACGAATATCTCCATCACTCCCAGACAGAACCGCGCCCGATAGGAGCACGGATTGGTAGATCGGCCTTGGCGACCGTGTTGGCACCGCTTGGCCTACGGCTGAAAGCGCCGCCTTCAATTCCGACGCCGCGAGGCTTATGCCACTCGCTTTCTTCTTTCGTTCCTTCGTCATTGTCATCCTTTGATTCCTTTCGTAGAGAACTTCCAACCAACACGCCGAGGGAAAACATTCCCGCAGCGATGATTTGTCCAACGGCCAACATGGCGAGGTTTTCGGTGGTCATGCGGTCATCCTCGCTTCCGCTGCAAGGATCGCCCTGCCGATGACTTCGACGACTTGCGGGACGACGGCGTTGCCGAGGCATCTAAGGCGGTCCACTCGGCTGGGAATCCCATGAGCCACTCGACCCACGTTGGGTTCAGTTGCCCATTCATGTCCTGTAAAGTCAGATGCCCATCCTGCACCATCTGGTGCAACTTGCTGCGACTTCCGCTGCCGCCCCACTCGTTCATCCGGCCGCCTGAGTGATGGCCCATGTGTGTCGGCGTCGGATACATCGCAGGCACTTTGCCTTGAGCATCCCTCACATCCCTGCCCGCTATGGCGCTCGCCTCCTCTAGTGTTGCCTCGCCCGCAACAAACTTCTCCCGACACATCCGCACAGTGCCTTCGCATGGCATTTGACGCGCCGTCGGCGTCGGCCACATCAACCGCATCGCCACTTGCTGAGACAATCCGATCTGCTTGAGCTTTCCCGTCTCTCGGTGGAAATACCTGTTGTTTCCCCCAAGAGTTCCCGTTGCTGAAGCCGTCAGCATCTCCACACGAATGCCAGGCTCCCGAGCCGCAGGAGTTCGCCACAATCCAGATTCGTTCTCGTCTGTGCGGCGCACCAACGGCTGAAGCCGGTATGCAATGCCATTCCGCATCAAACCCGATTTCGGCCAAGTCTCCGAGAACGGTTCCGAGCCCTCTAGCAGTGAGAGCTGGCACGTTTTCGATGACCACCCATCTGGGCCGAACTGTGCGAATGATCCGAGCAAAATCGTTCCAAAGACCGGACCTCTCGCCTGCGAGTCCTGCTCCCTTTCCAGCAACGCTGATGTCTTGGCAGGGGAAGCCACCGCAGATGAGATCGACGCTGAAATCCTGTGTGTGTGTGTGTGTGTGTGTGTGTGTTGGTGGGAAGGTTCGCACGTCGTCGTGCTTTGGCACGTCGGGCCAGTGCTTTTTGAGGACTGCTCTTGCATACGGGTCAATCTCCACTTGCCAAGCACACTTCATTCCGGCCCGCTCAAGTCCGAGCGAAAAGCCCCCAATCCCTGCGAACAGTTCGCCAAACCTCACAGCCCCACCTCCGTGCGCTCAATCACGCTTGCCAGCCTGATGCAACGGTCAAGCGTGACTTCCAGCGTCTTCGCAGCCGTCTCGAGCAGAATCCGGTCGTCGTCGCTGATGTCGTCGTCCCACGCACGCTGCATCAACGCCTGGACGACATCGAGCGGTGGCGGAAGGTAGTGCCACTCGGGTTTCATGCGTCACCGCCGATCACGCGGATGGTGCGAGCCTCGCCGTCCTGCCACGTAATCCAGCCCTTACGCCGCATGGGCCGCAAGTGGCACATGACGCCGTTGGTCGTCCACTCAAATGCGTGGCCGATCTGACGAATGGTCGGGCTGTACCCGTGGACGTCGATGTAGCCGGAAATCCAGTTGAGGACGTCCTGCTGGCGTGGCGTGAGGGGCTGGCGTTCTGTTGCTGTGGTCATGATGCACCTCCAAATCCGAATGGCGTGATGTCGCCGTTGTCGTCCACTCGTCCGAATTTCGGTCCTTCGCCGAGCAGTCGCTTCTTGGCGTAAGCGATGATCCGCAACGCTGTGCGGCTGTGCATCTTCAAAAGCTTGTCAAGCACGCGGTCGTGGATGTCTTGGTAGTCAGCCGGTGCCGCCGAATCGATGTACGCAATGAAGTCGTCAGCCAGGCGGCTGTTCTCGTCCTCGTTGACGTTGACTCCAACGCGAGGCTCTGGTGCCTTGCTGTGTGTCTTCGCCTGCCGCTTGGCGTGCGAAAGCTCACGGTACGCATCAAGCATCCACTTCAGTTGCGGCCACTGCGTGTCGCGGCTTCGCTTCACGTTGCGGATCGCGTCGTACAGCACGTCTTGGTCAAGGCTTCCAAGGTCATCGCCCCACAGACGCTTCTCCTCGTCGGTGAACGAACACGTCGGCCAGAGTTGGTTGATGCTCGTCTTGTTCTGCTCCCAAGTTCTCACAGGTTCCCTCCCGTTGGTTGCCGTACCTTCCGCCTGACGTCCTGCTTGGCGTGGTCGAACTCGCCGGCCAAAATCCGGTCCACGTATTCAAAGAATCTGGTGACAGCGACCGGATCGCCGAACCACTGGCAGCGAGGCAGACGGGCCAGCGCCTCATGTGCCCTGTCGAGCCATCCTGGAGCCGCTGCGAGGTCTACCCACGACGAGGGTGCCATTAGCGACGTCCACGGCGTCGCCCGTTCTGTGGCGTTCCAGACGGCTGCAAAGCGATCCCACTCGTCTGCCGCCCATCCCGGTTGGCGAAAGCCGTCGCCGGCGCTGTGTAGTGTGTGTGTTTCTTCTAAGAACGAATCCGAAACAGAATCCGAAACAGAAACCGAAACCCCCCTGTTTTGCTTGGTCGTTTGCTTTGGTTTTGCTTGAGTTTTGCTACCCCCTTTGCTTCCGCTTTGCTTGCGGGCGGCGCTGAGTTCAGCCAGCCTAGAAATGCGTCGGCTGTACAAAACACCGCGAGAATCGCGGGAAAGAACGCCACTTCGCTCAAGTTCAGCCAAAGCGGACAGCTTTTGTTCCCGAGATCCGCCAGCGACGGCGTCAGCAATCTGCTCGTTTGTACGAGGCGTGCCGTCTGGGTTGCTTGCGTATCCCTGCTCGTTTGCTTCAAACAAGATGCAAAGCAAATCGACAAGCAAACCTCGAGCAAAAAGCGAGCAAAATCTTAGCTCTGGGTCTTTCATCCAATCGCCAGTGAAGAACCAGAATCCCGGTGACTTAGCCATTTTGGATTCCTTTCCATTCCCTTTCGCCCCTGCCGCTCGCACTCTTAACCGTCCTGCCCGTCTCCACGATCCTGCCAGCCCTTGCAAGTTCTCCGAGTCGCTTATTGACTTGATGCCCGAGCAGCCCGCATCGAGCAGCGATGCCGCTTGCCCCAGCCGGCCCGTGCGAAAGCGCCTCAAGGATCGCCGCGTGGTGCTCGCCCTGGAACGTCTTGATGCTGGCGGCTGCGGCCTTGCTCGTCACCGGATCGGTGCGGCGAAATAGCGGCAGCGTGTCCTCAATGTCGGGCGTGATGTAGTGGGGGCGGGTCATGCTCAACGCCTCCTTGCCTTAATCCAGAACACGCCCGAGTAATCACGCGGAGGCTCTGTCTTTTCTTCCTGCTTGCGTCGCCACGCAGATCTTTTTGCACCGGCGTCAATGCCAGACTTGCTCTTCCACGGCTTTCGTTCTTTGTAAAACCGCTGTAGCCACGTTTGCTTCGCGTCTTTACGTCGCGCCATCTCAAACATCAACGTATTCGCGCGAGCCATTGAGCCCTTATCGCCGTCGTCTTGGATCTCAATGGCTTCGTGACACTTGTGGCATAACGGAGCCAAGTGCAGTCGATGTACGCCAAGCAGCGTTGCCGAGTCGTAGCGGACGTGATGCACAACCTGCGCTTTGTGTTCGCAGCAAATGCACTCGCTGTACTCTGCAAACACTTCGCCACGAATCTGTGACCACTCATCCGACTTGAGGTACTGCTTGTAGGATCGAAAGCCAAAGCTGCGCAGCAACTCGTCCCGCGTGGCGTACCTCAAAGCGTGTTTTTCTTGCATGCCAACCTCCTTGTATTGGCGGCGTTTCGTGCCGCTGACGGTGGAGATACCTGTCGGAGAACCGGCCTCCACTGCACTGATACAACGCCTCTTGAGTGCTCAACTGGCGGCCAATGCGGCTCCGATGCGTAGCCGCTACGGCAATGGCGTGCCGGTCGCAAATTCACCATTCGCCGCCGTATTTGCTGCGCATCCGGTCAATGTATTCGTCCTCACGACCGCGCTTGTAGGCGAGGCTCGCGTTCATCCTTCCAGGCTTAATCACAAGCGGTGGAATCATTGGGTCGTCCAGCACCTTTCCGAGATCCGTCTCCACCGTGAGCGGCTCGGCCTGGTCTTCGCGTGCAAGCCGCGCCCTCATTTCCTCGACGGTCTCAAAGTCCTTGCGAAACGTGCTCATGCGGGCACCTCGCTTCCAATCAGCATCTCCGCCTTTGTGACCAGCAGGCCCACGATCTCGTCGTGCTCGGCCTGGGTGAACGTGCCGTCAGCAAGCCGCTCTGTCGTCGTCTTTCGCAGCGCATCGCACCTCTCAAGCGTTGCGGCACGACTTACGGCGAGCCTTGCCTTCTCAACGGCTGAGAACTCCTGCGGCTCGGAAGGCGAAGCCTTCAGCTTGATGACGCCACCAGCGGGCCGGTCGTCAAACTTGGGACGCACCACGACGGGTTCTGACGCCACAACAGGCTGCGGGTAGTCTTGGGCTTCCTCTGCGGTCACAAGCCCCTTGAGAACGTCAGGGAAGGCGTCACGCAGGGCAAAGCCCCTCGCCCGCATCTGGAGCATGCGGCGTGGATACTGGCTCCACGGGCCGCTCTTGCCCCACAGACTCGCCTTCTTGGCATCTGCAACCGAGAACTTGACCACGGTCGGCTGCGGGTAGCCTCGACGCTTCGCCGTGCATGTGGCGACCATCTGCTCACCGTCTCCGTCAATGCTCTCGGTGACGTACTCACAGACGTTGCTGGCCTTGCAGACAGCCAGGGCGGCGTCACCGTAGACGCTGGGCCTGCCGTTCACGACGGCGATGCTCTGCAACGACTGAAGCGGGGCCAGCCCGATCTCTGCACCGCACTGGATCGCCAGCATGCAACTGGCTGGCTTGCCCCGAAAATCCTTGGGGGCAAAGTCCGAATTGGCTACCGTCTCGCTGAACTTCATGGCGTCCGTGACCGACTGCAACGCAAGCCCTCGCGGCTGCGTGTGCGTGCTGATTTCCGTGCTCATCCTTCGTGTCCTTTCGTGTGAAAAATGCCCGCTCTGCGTCCTGCTCGGCGGGTGGTTGGTGCGTCCTTGCTGCTGGCGACTCCGTCGCCACTCCTTTCCGCTCGCTGCGTCCTGCTGGCGAGCGTTCCTGTGCGTCTAGTGCGTGATGTCCTGCGTGCTGACCGATAGCCAAGCACCGTCAACGTCCACAACCATGCGGTCGCCTTCGACTGCCTGTACGTGACCGCTCCAACGTCGCTCTGCGGTCAAGCCCGAGACAAAATCGCCAACGGCGACTACTTGCTTTCGTCCGTATGTTTCAGCCATTCCTGCGATTGCTCCTGCGTACTCAGCGTGATGTGCGTCCATGTCGGTCATCTCCTTCGTGTTGAGGGCAAAGATATACGGCTGTTCAGGTGAGTCAACTGGCTGGTGAACAAAATGCGGGGACTAGAAACCGTGTGCAGTAGTGGCTGCGTTGTTCTGATAGCGGTAGGTAGGCTAATAACTATCGGTAGTTCGTCAAGAGAGAAATCGGGAGAGCGTTGAAACCACAAAGTCAATGCTGTGAGCGACCGACTGAGCGAGATCCGAATCAGTGCCGAGCTGCTGCCCGAGGCGGATGAAGACCAACGCTTGAATGAGTCGGTCTATGTGGCGTCGCATCGCGTGGCCCTCCGTGGCCGGAAGAATCCTTGAGCCCGCTGGCGAGATTGCCAGCGGGCGTGGTGGCTGTGGATCGCTACAGCGCAAACCGATTGAGCAGGCTGTCACAACAACGGTCAATGTCGGACTGAACATCGTGCAGGGTTTCGTAAGCGTCCGGCAGTCCTTCTTCGCCGCCAACGTCGTCCATCAAGCCATCAAGAGTGCTTGAGAGTTTTTGCAACGCGAACCGTATTGATTCGGCGCGGCGGGACATTTCTTGCCTGTTGATGCCGGTCGTGTTGCCCTTGGTCTTCATCGTTTCGTCTCCGGTTCGTCATCCGCGAGTCTCATTCGCTCGCATGCCCACAGTATAGCTATCGGTAGTTAGGCTGCAAGTGCGTTAGAAAAGATTTTTGCAGGTGCTTTTTTCCCGAGAGAAACGCTACTTCTTGCGCCGAACTGCTTTCTTGGGCTTTTGCCTAGATGCAGCAGGCCGCTTGGCGAGGTGCTTTTTCCCCTTCGCCCTAGTCGTGAGGTTGTCACGCATTTCAGACGCACTCTCTCGGGTAACGAGCCAGAGCCGCTGCCCGATTTGCTTGCCGCGAAGTTTCTTGGTTCGCAGCAGAATCCGCACCCAGCCATCGGTGCAGCCCATGTAGTCAACGGCCTCCGCAATCGTGAGGTACTCGATGCCGTCGATGTTGTGAGACATGCTGACCATTCCTCAGATACTACCACCAACCGATAGTTGGTCAAACTAACGCAAGATTTCCAGTCCTCACCGATTCCCGTCCCGCTCGTTGCCCGGCCCGCCCGGCAGCTTTAGGATGGCTACCGGGCGGATGTTTAGCGGAGAGGGCGGGACTACCCCCCTTGTACACCTGTACACCGCTGTATACTATGCCCTTCTACACGAGAAGGACGACAACAATGACGCTGAGAGATGTGCTGAACCGATACGCGATTCTTCAAAACCTGACTGACAGAACGGTGGTGCTCTACGGGCACACGCTTGACCGCTTTGCCGAGTTCCTCAAGCACGAGCCGACGATTGACGACATCGACGACTTGGTCGTCGCCGGATTCCTCCGCTGGCGTGCAGCCACTCCACGGAAGCGTGGCAAGCCCTCTGCCGCCTCGGTAGCCAAGGACAAGTCCCAACTGACAGCTTTGGCTAACTGGGCCGGTAAGAAGCGTCTGAAGCGTTCAGACGGCACAGACGTTGAGTTCCTATCCCTGCCACGGATGCGGAAGATTCGCCACGCTCCGCAGGCGTACACAGTCGATGAGGTCTCGCGGCTCATCCGGCTGGCGAAGCAGCGGATAGGGCACATTGACGGCAAGCCAGCCGCTTGGTGGTGGAGCACGATTATTTACGCTGCTTGGTGCAGCGGCGAACGTATTTCTCCACTGCTTGAGATTCGTTGGCAGGATGTTGACCTAGACGGGCAGACGCTCCTGTTTAGAGCCGAGACGCGAAAGGGACGCTGCACCGACATCCAGCGAGCCATCACGCCAGACTTGGCTGACATGATGCGGATGCAGGCAGGCCCGCCCGAGGCTCTGGTGTGGCGTTGGGATCGAGCGTACCACTCGCTTTGGCCCAGCCTGAGGCTGCTGTGCCGGCGGGCTGGTGTGCGTGGCACGGGCTTTCACAGGCTGCGGAAGTCGTCGGCCAGCTACGTGGCACTTGGCGGCGGTGACGCTACAGAGCACCTCGGGCACGCATCGCCGGAAATGACGCGGCAGCACTACCTAGACCCGAGAATCACGCAGGCGAAAAGGGCGCTGGACTACCTGCCGAAGCTGGATTTGGACGCAAGGAACGAAGACCCAAATCCTTGACCAACTCTGTCAATGTGACGAAACGTCTGCCCCTAAAGCATTTGAGCCGACATTCCCTAACATTTGACGCTTGCGCCACAATCGGGCGTTCCACATTCGCGAAACACGAAAATGCACGCCATCCTCCGCTTCCGATTGCCAGACGAACAGGCCGAGTTCGACGCTGCCATGCAGGGGCGCGACGCCAAGTCGGCGATCTGGGCGGTCGATCAGCACTGCCGCAGCATCCTCAAGCACGGCGAACCAAGCGAGGAGACGCGACGGCACCTCGAGGGGATTCGCGAGATGCTCAGAGAAAGGCCGGGGCTGCTAGATGACTGACCGCGACACGTTCGCCGCTGCGGCGTTGACGGGGCTGCTGGCGGACCAATCGCTTGGCGACCTCGGAGACACCACTCTCGCTACACGGGCGTATGAGTTGGCTTCCGCCATGATCGAGGAGCGAGTGAAGTGGAACCGGGCACCCACGCTCACCGACGAAAATCGGACGGCGATTGAGATCGTCGCAGATTGGGCAGACGACCACTTAGGCAAAGACGATCCCGGCGTTGTCGCGCTCCGCAAGCTGATGGAGCGACTGCACACCTAGTCGCACGAACCGTCATGTTACGTGTAGCGACACTTGCCCCAAACGTGTTGCAAAAACCACAAAATGTGTACGTTTGCCGATACGATCAGTCAAAGATGTGCAGCTTCGCCGCCTGCCGTCTCGCCATCGCTTCCACCCTGGCTGGCTTGCCCGGTTCAGAAGGCAGCTTTTCCGGTGGCGTCATGAATATTTCTATGTCCTCGGCCAGCTGCGACGCTCGATATTCCACCTCGCGGACAGTGTCGAGGACGAGCGTATGGTCTCCCGCCCTGGCTCTGTCTGACAACTCGCCCTGCCCTCCCTTGCTGGGATCGTAAAGCAACTCGATGCACCAAGTGACCCGAGCACCGATCCTCGCCAGCTTCGTCAGGAACTTCCGCATGGGTGGCGTCAACCTCTCGGGCATGCGGCGTCGCTTGCCTTTTGCTGGCGGCAAATCATCGTCGGTCATGAATGAACGCTGTACCTCGCCCATGCGGTGAGTGTTGCACAGACGTCAAGTTCGTCGGGCTTCCTTGCATGCCTGACGCATCCACGTACGGTTCGCCATTGACTCAAACCAGAGGCGAGCAAACACCTCGACAGCCTGGTGCCCGACGTCAGCGTAGAGCGTTCGCAGTTCCGGCGACGATCCCCACATGGCTTCGACGTCCTCGCCAACCTTGGCGATGAGCACCTTGGCGTCCATCACGGCAAGCATCTGCGATTCTGGCTGAGTCCTCGCCAGCTTCGTCCAATGCTCTGCGTTCCAGCAGCGGCAGATGGCGTCTACGAACTCATCGAACGCCCTGCCAGCCTTGACGGCTTGAGGTCCGATCTCTGCTCGCAGCCGGCCACGCAAGTGCGCCAGCATCCCAGCCGGCGCGTCGCCCACCGTCACCTCCCGCCCGCAGGCAGAGCAGATGAAACAGGCGTGAGCGACGCGCCGGGCGGGGTTTTGCACTTGCAGGACGATGGGCACGGGCAAGCAGTCCGGTGCCCGTCGCCGTGGGTGATGTATCCCTTGCCGCCGCACTCGGTACAGCAGCTGGGCCTAGGAGGCTCTGGCAAGGGCTCTGGCGCCTTCTCAGTCGCCGTGGTGGCATACGCTGCCGAGACCGCCGCCGAGGCTCTAGGTGCCTCACGGTCGATCTGGGCAGGGTCAGCGGACAGGGCCGCAAGCACCGAGAGGATGTACTGCCACATGATTACCACCCTTGCCCGTGGTTGAGGACTCGGTTCCCATCGGCGTCTACGCGAGCGTGGACGACGTACGCCTGCTCGGATGGCGGCTGCTCGGCGAACATCATTGCCCAGAGTCCGAGGCGGGCGAGCCGCTGGATAAGCCGCAGGACGGGACGCTGCGGTTCTGGCTTAACCGGGCTGTAGTCGCTGGTGGCGGCCCACCAAGTCAGAGCCACGGCGACCAGGCCGACGACCAGAGCGGATTGGATTTCTCGTCGTGTCATCGGTCAACGCTCCAGATCGAGTAGAAAAACATCACAACGCAGGCACCGATCACGCTGCCGATGAGCCCGGCGGGAGCGTCCCCGAACGGCAGACCACCAGCGAGAGAGCCGATGATGCCGAGTCCGATGGTGGGCACCCAGCCTTGAGGGCAGCGACCGGGCATCAACCACTTGGCGATGCCGCCGACGACGGCACCGAATGCAATCCACAGAAGCAGTCCCATGCGTGTCTCCTAGTTTGGTGAAGGCGAGAGCCAATTTCCGTGGTGAATGTCTCGGTATTTGAAGCCCGCCGTGTCGCCTATGGCCCATGCGTCTTCAAGCATCCCTTCAATGACGCTGCGGCGTGCCCAGAACGATCCGTCAGGCTGGTCGCTCGGGAACTTGCTTTCTTTCGGTCCGCACCAATTCGGTCCCCAGCTATTGAGCACGAGGCACAAGTCATCCGGTGCCCCGTTCTTTTTGTGGCGGATTCCTATGGCACACATCTGATGTTGCCATGTCCCAGAAGCCTCGCAGATGCCCTCCTTACTGCGTGTCGAAGTGAAGCCCTGCGAGCTCGCCAGCGTCACGGGATATCCTGACTCCAACGCTGCCGCAAGTTCAGCCCAAGAGCGAACGGCGACCACATGCCGCAGCGGATGCTTCTTTGCCTCGGCATCCAATCGGCCCGCGTCACCCTGACCACCGCAGCCGTAGGCTCCCCACTGGCGGGCACGCTCGCCCGAATACTCAGTGAGATCCGCAGACGGATACTTCTGGCGATAGACGACTCCAAACTCACGCAGGAACTTGGCAGCACCGAAGCCGGTCGCACCGTCTGAAAATCCGCCGTAGGGCTGGGCACCGTCGCCAGGCTTATTGCGGGCTTCTACCCTGGCTCCACCGTACAACGCTTCTGTTGCTGGCATCAGTGGCGGCTCAGGCAGTTTGCCAAGCGACCACGACACAGCCTCCGAGACGGCGACAGCGTGCATCGCGCCCCAGCTGACGCAATCACCGATGAGTTGCCTGCCGACGACGAACGGCTTGCCGTAGCGTGCTCGATGTGCGGCATCCAGTTGGCGATACAAAAAGACGTCAATGCCTTTGGCCTGCTCCATTGCCTCGGCACCAGCCTGAAAGAAATACTTCTCGTCACCGAGGGTAGCAAGAAACTGTCGCGTCCCGACAGGATCGGGCACGTATCCGAACTGCCCATCAATCCGTGCGGCGACTCTCTTGGTGGCACGCTCAACGAGCACGCCGAGGATCGCCATCACAATGACGAACGTGACAGCACCGACAGACCAACGGTTAGCGCGTGACATCGGCAGCAGCCCTCGACAGGTCACGTAGTGCAGCCACCCAAGCCGCCCGGCTCTCGGGCGTCACTGGACCGCCAGACGAACCAACAGAATCGTCTAGAAACTTGTGTACGGCGTCTCGCACTTGCGGCTGGCGAGCACCTATGCTCTCGCCCTTGCAACGCATCTCTCGGGCGGCAATCCGCAGGTCGTCGAACGCAACGCCGGTCTTGAGTCGCTGGTCGTGCTTGCCGTCGTACTCGATGCACTCAGCGAGCTCGCCGCACAGAGCCGACATCGTCGCAGCATCCTCGGCAGCGGTCGGGCCGATGAACTTGCCTCTCAGGCTGAACGCATCAGGCGGCACTGGAACGGGCTGCGGCGTCGGGCTACTCGAGCGGCCGGGCATGAACGCAATCGCAGCAGCCACGACCAGGGCGAGTGCGGCGACGTGCTTGCCGTCAATCGTCGGCATCTTTGCCGTAGCGATGAACGCCTTCGCCTTCTCGGTGATCTGTTGACCGGCAAGGACATAGACGGCGAAAGCCACAAGTAACGCTGTGATCACGTTGACGACCTCACCATAGGGATCATGGATTCCACGGCACCGCTCGCTAGAGCGAGCACAAACGCACGAAGTGCTGGGCGAAGAATTGCCCACGCTGGATATGCCATCAGCGGCACGCAGCTGCCCGCCGTCGTGTCGAAGAGTGCAGCGACGGCAGCAATGGCAATAGCCTTCTTCTCTGGACCGGAAAGCGTCTTGACTCGGTCAAGCGTCTCCACGGCGAGACGCAGCAGAGAGACCATCAACCGTCCGAACTCTTGCCACGTCAGACCGTCAGCCGCCGTGCGCCGGGCGTCCGACAGGAACGACATGACTTGTGCGTCGAGCCCGGCGACGGCGGATGGATGGTCTGCTGCCATCCCGTCAGACTAGGCGGGGCGGGCGGCAAACTAGACCGGCTCTGCCGACTCGCACTCGGCGAGGCAGGCTGCGTAGCCAGCAAGATCGATTGGCCCGTCTGCCGTCTTGTTTGGCCCGAGGAATCGTGCCACCTTGTCGAACGTCATGAATATTGCCCAATCGCTTTCAGTCAGCGGACGCTTCAGCACGTCGGCGAAAGCGGCGTTGATCATCCCGATGGTGCGACGGAAGTGGTGCTTCGGCCCGCCGTACTTCGGTCGTCGGTCACGCACGACGTCAATGGCATCCATCAGCAATCTCTCGGCAGGACTGACGTCGTCGTGATCCTTGGCAAGGATGCTGTCACCCGTCCAGCGGATGTCGTCCGGTGCTGCGTCCATTTCCTTCTGTCCTTGCAGAATCCAATCAACCGGGATCTGCTCATCGGGCTCGGCTCGCTCGGCGTGGTACTTCTCGGCGCTGGCTTGTGCTGCCACACGCCACCGCTCGGGTGCGTCGTCCGCCGGCTGGCACTTGCCACCGTCGCAGCAGCCACCGGCTAGGCGGGTCTCTACGGCTGCTCGGAGTTGTGCGTTGGTGTCCTGCAAATCCGTAATAAATCCTTGCATCTTTTTCCTTCCAATTAGAAGTCGTGCCACGTCTGCGGCGAGTGATGTCGTCACTCAAGTCGTAGCCCATGCGTCAACTAGTCAGCACTCCTGCAACGTGCATTGAGGAAAGCCCGCCAGCAGGGTCGTACAGAAAGGTCTCCATTGCTTGCCGAGAGCCGATGAATCCGTTGACGCTGTGCCAATCGTCTGGCGGGCAAAGTGCCGGCGCCGTCCTGACGATGACGCCGTCAAGCGTCTCAATTGGTCGCTGCCATTCAGCAGCCTGCGAGTGAAAGTGCCCTGTGTGCCACTCGCGGTATGGGCACTCGCTCCACTGGCGTGACGCTTCCAACGCCATGATCTGCGGCAGCTTCTTCTTTGCTCGATGTCCGTGAACAAAGCCCAACAGATTCCGCCCGTGCGTCAGGTACTGCCGCCCTGTGAAATCTGCCTTGACAGACACAGACTTAGACCCGCGAAAGCGCTCCTGCATGATTCGCTGGAACGTCCACGACAGCACCTCGTCGTGGTTGCCATTAACGATCACCACGTCAGTAGGCACCGTCTCGGCGGACTGCCGCACAAGAGACAAAAGCGTGTCGCATCCGACTGCAATCATCTTCTGAAGCCGCCCGTCACGCTCCAGCGGTGTACCACTTGTGGTACTTCCGTCCGGTCGGTCGTAATGGAAGAGGTCGCCAACGAAGGCAATCGTGCGTCTCGCTGGCTTGTGCGTGTCGCCGGTAGCCAGCAGCTGCGTGCCAGTGTCGCCCACCAGGCTGGCGGCGATGTCAAGGTCGTAGTCATCGCCGCCGGTCGTCTTGCCCCATGCGTATTTCCCGAAGTGCGGATCGGCAACAACTACAACTTGCCACGGTGCGTCACGTTTTGGTGCTTTGACAGACTTGGTCAAAGGCTTTCGGATGTCCTTGCGGGCGGCGTCAATCATCGCCTGCACCACCTCGCGTGTCGTCGGCCCACCCTTTGGCTTGAGCCTGACGAACACACGGTGCAGTTCAATCGATGAACCGTCGCCGTCGCCGCATTCCCACTTCGTCGCCTCGCTCGCTGCAATCTCAAAGCGGCTCATGTCCGCCTCAATGTGCCGCAGCAAGTCCTCGACTGTCTTGATTCGCTTGGACGTTGAGCGTGCCTCAAGCACGTCGCCAGACCGCGACTGCGTCACCTGTTCAGCGTCAGGGTTGGCGGCAGCAGCCTTTGACACCTGATCCTTGGCAACATCTCGAGCGACATCGTCTCTCAAGCTTTTTCGAGCCATGCAATTACTCCCTGCATGCCAACGTCAGAGATGCCACGGACACGCATATTCTCGGCTAGTGCTCTTGCCACGGTCTTCTTGCGGCTGCCGAGTTCGCCAGCCGTCCACTCTGCTTTGATGGCGTCCAGTTCTGCACGGTGCTCGTGTGCCAGCCGCTCGTACCAAGTCGCAGGCCCGTGCCGGGCGTCACTTACTGCCTTTCGCACGTCCTCGAGCAGGCCGCCGCTTCGACTTTTCGTCTTCACGCTTGGGCTCCTTCCCTTCAAGGTGTATCCACCCGTCGTCGTCGGGGATGCCGCCGCCGGCGTGCTCATCGTCGTCGTCGAGGTCGGGCGGCAGGATCACCGCTGCTGGCTTTGCTGATGGCTTGGTGCGTCCCATGCCACTAGGGTGGCAGGCGTGTCAAGCGGATGGCGAGGCGAGATCAAACCCACGAAGCGGAATACGAAGTGATCCCATGCCTCGCCTTGTTGCCTCGATCAATTGACGGCAACCACTGGTACAACTCGCCTGTGTCGGAGGAAATCTTGAATTCGCTCAGGTTCAACTGAGGGTCGCCGATTGCGCGATAGATTTTGATGACTTTTGTTGGCGTTTTCTTGGTCGTAAAAAATGTGACAGTGCATGGAACCGAATATTTGCGGGTATGCGGAGTTTTCCTGAGCCCTTCGTAATTTCTCCATAACTCTCCTTCGACCAGCACTTCGGTAGGCTCACCAAACGAGACATCAGCTGCGTACACGTCAACCTCTGTCACGTCGCATACGTTGCCAAGCAAACCAATCCGCAGCATCGGATCGTCTGCGGTCGCGACTCCGTTTTCACTTGAACCATAAACGGATGTGCCGCTGCGGCCAAACCAATGCTGGAGATTCCATTCAGGGTAAGGCGCTGGGACTGTTTCGCCAGTTGCACGCAGAGGCGACGTGGCGTTGTAACTCGCTGAGTTGTGAACAAATTGAGCGCGAGCCTCAAGTGATCGCAGTTCCGAGTACATCGTCACCTGCACTGACTCACTGAAGTTCGCACACTTCGTCCACAAATCGACAACGTCCTGCTTAAACTTGGCCTTTGCCTCCGTCCAACGCTGCGTGAATGGCTTGCCTTTTATATCTGGCCCAGGAGGTATTCCTTTGAGATCAGCATCGCTTTGCTTGGTAGCCTCATGCTCATCGACAAAGTGATACCGCGTGAAGTCTTCGCCGATCCTAAAACCTAGAACGACTTCGTCAGTAACAAAACTTCTGATTGCGTTTCTGTTGTTAAACGGCTTGTATGGCCTGACAACACCATCTGAACCAAATTCTGTGCTGTCAATGTCTGAAAGTGACCACAATATGTTCCAGTCGTACACAAGCGGGTCGGCTACGTACAGCTTTTGATTCCACTCGGGCCACAACACGTCACTTGTGTAAAGCGAAAATGTGGTGGTGTAAGTTTGCGGGTCAGCCCCTGTAGTTGCTGCTGGCGTTCTTGCATTTGACGTGATAACTCCACTCCACTGGGAAGGAGTTGGCGTTCCGTCTGACGTTTGTTGCTTTAGCTGTACGCTCAGATCACCGAAATGACCGAGCTTTTTACCACTAAACGAAGTGACTTCTGTGTCGCCTAAATACCAGTTGTATTTTGACCTGCCGTACTCATCAAACATTGAGTCAAAGTTGGCTGGCAATGATGGCAAGCCAGCAACTTGTCTGCCTAGAGGAACAGCGTCCGGCCATCGAGGAACAGTGCCTTGTTGGTTCCGCAACGTCTCCCTCAATGCAGCAACGGCAGCGACCGTTTTGTTTTCGGAAAGTGCTTTCTCAGCCGCGTCATGCGTCAGCGATACAGTCATTAACGCATTGATTCCGTTGTTGCACGCAGTAGAACCAATTGGCAAGGCTATGTCCGTCTTTGGCTGCGCTGCAGGCCAATACGAAACCTCTGCGGCTTTCCATTGCGCCGCAAAAGTCATCGCTGTAAAAAAGCAATATTGCTCATGCGCCGCAAGCGATGCTGATCTAGATGCTTGCGTGCTGGTTGCTACCCTAGCGCGTATGTCGTGAACTTCTCTGCCTTCAAACGGTATGGCAGTCAAACTAGGAAGCAGAATATCTACAGGCGGGCCAGATCGAGAGTCTGAGTCAAGCAAAAGGGTTTTTGATGATTGCGTGACTTCAATTTCAAATCTCAGAGGATGCCTGTCAAGGCAATCTACCGGCTGACGATACCGATCATCCGCGTACTCATTTGTATTGATGGCTATGGGACTGAAAAACACTCGTGGTATGAACCCGTTCCACATATCTCTGTATGGTCCGTAGTAGTCTCCATAGCCTTGATACAAACCAACGTCATTCACTGGCTTTGATCCAACGCACGCAAAAGCGGAGTCGCGATCCATGCCAAGCGTCAAATATCGATTAGCGCAATCAACTTGGCATTGCGTCTCTTGCACATTAAGCGATCCGCCAGTAATTCTGCCAAACTCAAAAGTGTGTAGGGCTTGATGGTAGATTCTTCCTCGAGTTAGCCCTGTTTTGAGGGGCGAAGGATTGCTCCCCAAGTATTGCATTGATGCGCGATGGTTATAGAGACTTGAATCGTCTGAGTACGACATGATCGCAGACGGCTTGCCTCGCACGAAGAATGAATGCGAATCAACGCCTTGAGAAAACAACCCCAGCTGGCTAGTCCTGTCTTCGCTGAAATAGCTTGGGATGCTGTCAGATATTGCTTTTACGAGGAATGGAACAACTAAAGTTTTCATTCGCAAGAAAATGCCGTCTAACCTCTGCGTTGGGTTATCCTTGTTGTAGAAAAACGCCTTTACCGTCACGACGCCGTCGGCTGCCTCATCAACCGCGCGCGTTTGTGGGGCTTGCACTTCGGTTGCTCTTCGCGCAATTACCAGCGTCGTCAGGCAGTTTGCGTTGCACGGGCAGTAAGCATCTGGATCACGAGGCTGAGCGTCGCTTGTGAACGTGTAGCCGCCATACCCTTTCCGGAAAACAACGCTTGCAGATGTTGGCCCGCCATCCCAACCAACGCTCCACAGGTCACTCTTGTATCTGCTGCTATCAGGAGGTTGAAAGGACGGATGCGACAGCCACCAAGGCTGAATGTCGGCGCTAATCGGCGATTCCCAAGAGGCACGTTCCGTGTCCTGCGTTCCAATTGGCCGCAAGATCGGCAGTCGATAGAACGATTGCTGGCACGTCATACGATCACAATAGCCCAGACGATAGGCGCGTTCGTTGAGTCCGTGAACGTCGTTGCATTGCCTGCATACGACACAACCTTGACACTTGACTCGCACGCGCATGGATGCGAATCAAGGATGCCAAAATGTTGCTGTACGCCAGCCTCAGAGATTCGTCGGATAGGGCGGACTGCAAACTTATGCGAGCCGTCAAACTTCCTCACCCTGACAACAGCCAGACCTGAAATCACAACAGGCACGCACACAAGAGACAACGCATCGGCGGAGCTTCCATCGATGGTTATTCCAAGCGTGTCGTTAGCGCTTGAGTCATAGCTGCCGATGTATGTCAGCCCACCACGCAAATACTCAACTGCAAGAATACCTGAGTAGGAGGTTCCTGTGGTCTGACCCTTAATTTCGCTTTGCGAGCCATTGATTGACACGGCCATCCCAGGCGGCATTCCGTTTGTGAAGTTGTATGGAATCTGCACCTGGACAGTCGCAACAAGCCTGTTTGAGAATGGCTGCGCGGCACCAGCCGTCACGCCCGCATGTGCCCCAAGCACAAGGTCAGCTGCGTCCTGCGCCCGATTCCACGCCCTTGCCGAGATAGCACCGCGCAGCGGCTGGCCCTGTTCGATGCGTCCGTCTGGGCGTGGCATCAGCCTGTTCCTATTCCAAGCTCGGAGAAATCGCCGTCCATGTAGACCTTATCCACATAAACCGCCTTTGGCTTCTTGATGAGATCAGTTCCAGAGACTGAGTCCTCGTATCTCACCCACAAATACTCGTGCCCTTTTTTGTCGATTCCAGAAATGTTGCCGATCGTCTTGTTGGTCACGTTCTGCGATGCCGCAAATCGATACGTCAGCGACCACGGGCCTTTGCCTTTCTGGTCGTCCCATTCTTGATTGCCAGAGCAGCCGAGAAAGAGAACCTCGCCAGCAGCAAAGCCACGGAAGGCAGCGTTGTTGACAGTGCCAGTAATTCCGGCAAGACCACGTATGTATGTACTCGTCACGTACTTGTTGGGAACGTCGTACTGCTCTTGCCATTGAAGCTGTGGCGCCACAATATCGACGCCGTTGACTCCATTTGAATCAACACCGATTGCACCGCTCATCACCGGCGCACTAGGAGGAAATCGCCGCTCTGGGCTTGATGTAGTGACAGTGTTCCCCTTGACGCTGAATAGGTCGCCTTGAGCAGCCTGCGTGATGTGCTGAGTCCCGCCGGTCGTGTCAAACGACCTCGAGCGCTTCAGCGGTTCAGTCTCTTCCGTCTCGGCACCGGTCTTCTCATACTGAATCGTGACTTGCCACGCATTGTCGCCGAGGAACGAGACAGAGTAGGACTCTGCCATCAGCTGCATGCCGGTGGAACCAGGGTACTGCCAGTATCTTCCGTTGTTGCTGATTTCGGCGTTGACGGCGTTGTGCAGCACCGTGTCGTCGGCAGTGCCGAAAATCTTGTATGACTTCACGTACGACGACGTCGCCTTCTTGCCACGACGCACAATCGTGGCTTGACGCGAGTCGCCGTCTTCTACCCAAACAAGGTCTGCCATTACGCTGCCACCCTTCCGTCGCCGGAGAGATTGCGTGTGTTCTTAGCAGTCTCCTCCGCGGCCTTCGCCGTGCGTTCAGCGAGCGACGATCCGAAACCCATGCCGCCGAGGTTGACGCTGGAGAAGGTGCCAGCGACTTCGGCCTTGCTGGTGGCAGATTGATCGCCTGCCCCCTTTGCTCCGCCAGTCGCCGTTGCGGTGAGACCCTCCGCAGCCTTATCCAGAGCGTCAGACAGCATCGTTTCCTGCTCGCTCGTAAGCCTCCCGAGGTCACGCATTGTCGTGAACTGATCACCTAGACCGCCGACGCCAGCCAGCTGGTCAACTGACGTGGCGCCCTTGATGGACGCCAAGAGATCGTCTGCTTGCGAGTTCTTGGCTCGAGTCGCAGACTTGCCGCTAACCATTGACGACAGCGCTCTTTCAGCTGCGACAGTGGCAGCACGACGGTCAGCGGCTCGCTGGCCGTTTGCCGCCTCACGGCCAGCGGCGACTGAGTCAGCAGCACCAGCGTAATCCAGTGGCACAGCTTTCCCGCGTGCAGATGCTCGCTGCCTCATCTCTTTATCAATAGCGACGTCATTCAGTGCGGTTTGGTCTGCGCCCTGGAACGCTGCATTCAAGAAGTTCCAGCCCTTACGAACATTTGACTCCATCACGTCCCATCCTGCCGCCATTCGATTCAGCATTCCGTCCCAGATTTCAAGGACTGTGGCAGACAGGTACGTGAAAGTGTTCTGCATCATGGACGTCATGGGATCAACGTACGACATCAACGCCTCAACGCCACGCAGCCAGCCGGCGAGCAACCCCGCCCAGAGGACGTCCATCGCACCGGACAAGTCGCCGGCAGCAACGGATTCATAGATTCCGTTGAAGGTGGTCGTGGCAGTTGTGGCGAGGTCGCCGAGGACGGCGATGCCGTCAGATACGGCAGTTGAAAAGCCGCCAGCGATAGCACCGCCAGCCTCGGTCACGTAGCCAGCCAGACCAGAGAAGGCACCGGCGATCTGCGGGCCGAATTGTTTGACGGCGACGCCGACGCCTACAGCAGCAGCAGACAAGAGCAGCAGTGGTGCGAGCGGTGCGAGCCACGCAGCTGCCACCGCAGCGGCAGACGCCACAGAGCCAGCCACAGCCATAGCAGCGGCACCGAGATAGGTGCCGATGCCAGCCACGGCAGAGCCGACGAACGTAGCCACGCCACGAGCAGCCGTGCCAAGCCACGCCGCAGACATCGCAGCCGTCGATGCAATCGTCTTGCCCACAGCACCCGTGAGATTGGCGGCGTATTGTGCCATCCGTGCTGACGCACCAGTAGCCCACCAGACAAAAGACTTATACGTCAGCGTCAGGCCGCCGACGATGTCGCTGACAAAGCGAGCCATGCCGGAACCAGACACAGCGAACATTGCACTACGCAGAGCACTTGACGCCATCACGACGCCGTTGAGACCTCGAAGAGTAGCCGAGAAAAAGCCAGCGCCGGCAGCGATGCCGCGATTGAATCCCGTGAAGAACACCGGGAACATCGCTTGAGCGGATGCGGATGCTGCACCGCTCATCCGAACAAACCCGGCTGCACTTGATGCAGCGAATCCTGCCAGCGCCGTAGCGGATGACGTGGCAAATGCAGCCATCGCACTGCCAGCCGTGGCGGCAAACGATGTCACAGAACCAGACGCCGCCAACATTGACGAGCCAACGGTGTTTGCGAGCTTAAGCGTGGCAGGCATCGCCACTAGGGAAAAGCTCTTGGCGACGCCGCTGGCGCTGCCGATCAGCATTGTCAGTGGCGACACAGCCAGAGATGCTGCCTTGCCGAGAGTGCCGAACGACGTAGAGGCGAGAGTTATAGAGCGCCCAAGCACAGTCACGCCGCCGCCAACCACCACAAGTGCAGCACCGCCCTTGAGCACGGACACTACAAACGCCTGATTCTCGCTAATGAACTTCCCGACGTTGGCTGCAACGATGGCAAGCCCCTGAGCCAGCTGCGTCAGGATTGGTGCCACTGCTGAGCCGACTTGGATGAACGCCATCCTCATCGAAGACTTCACGGCGTCAATTGCGTCACCCAGCGAGTCAGCCTTCGCAGCCGTCTCGGAGTCCATAATCAGGCCGAGCCGCTTTGCTTCATCAGCAAATGCAGCCATGCCAGCAGACCCGCCCTCAAGCATCGGCAGGACCGCCGTGCCAGACTTGCCGAATAGTTTCATGGCAATCGCAGCCCTTGCACCAGGGTCTTCGATTGCCATCAGACCATCTGCAATCTTTCCCATCTGCTGATCGGCAGACAGCCCCTCTAGGTCGCCAGCAGACAGACCCACCATCGCAAGAGCTTCCGCAGCTTCCTTGCTGCCGCTGCCGGCGGCGAAGATTGCCTTCTGCATCTTCTTTACGGCAATCTCAACGCCACCCATGTCGGTGCCTGTCTGCTCGGCCGCAAACTGCAACACTGACAGCGACTCGGTCGCAACGCCCGTCCGCTTGCTCATGTCAAAGAGCGCACTGCCAACATTTGCGAACGCTGCCGCAGAGGCGAAGATCGGGCCGACGACGCCAGCCCCCAAAGCTGCCATCTTCGTGCCGGCAGACGTCATCGCCTTGCCGATTGACCCGATGTTCTTGTTGACACCCTTGAGGGCCGCAAAGAACTTTGTCGGATCGGCACCGATCTCGACAAACACGCCGCCGGCTTTGACTGCTGCGGAACTCATACGTGTTTCTGCCAGTCCTTGCCGAACAGCCTAGCCAGGTCTTCCGGCGTGGCTTGCCGTGGCTTGGGCTGCTTGGCGTATGGGTTGAGCTTTCGCGGGTCTACTCTCGCCGAGTGCTTGTCCCTGTTTATATTTGCTGCCTGCGCTAACAGGTTGGCGGTATGCCACCACTGATGCTCTAGGCGGCTGTCACGAGCGGCGAAGAGTTGTCTGACGGTCCACTCGCCTGGATGGACTCCGAGGATTCCTGCGGCTTCCCAGATGGCGTCCCAGACGCTCCGGCCAGACTCTCGACCGTCGCCTTCTCTAGTCCCGCCTCCGCTCGACCCAACATCTCGTTTGCGACCTCGTCCATTTTCTGAGCGAGCAACGAGATCATCTTGCGGAGGCGCTGCGGGAAAAAATCGACAAGTTCCTGCTCAAGCGCTTTCGTTGCAGCGTCCAGCGAATCGCCACGCAAACCGTCAAGGAAGTCTTCCCGCGACAGTCCCTTGGTCTCAACTTGCTTGGTCAGCAACGCATAGAGGATTTCGCCAATCTTAGCGTACTGGCTTCGCAGCACTTGGAAAGTCTGCGAGATGTTCGCAGCGTCCACCAAGTCAAACGGCACAGGCTTCCTCTCGCCTGTCTGCTCGTCCACGACGTCAACTGTGACGTTGTCGCGGACACGCAGGGCAGAAGCGACGGTCAACGCCACTTGCCATGGCCTGCCTTGGTCATCACGAAACTCACGCATGCCTGCTACCTCTTTAGACTCGTGTCGGTCATTTTTCCTTCCAGCGTGAACGTCGCCACTCCATCAATTGATTCCGTCTCGCTTATCCCTGTCAGCACTGCAAAAAATGAAAACCCACCAGCGCCGCCCCTAACTTCAAAAGTTCCGCCTGTGTGCATCTTGGTAAACGCCGAGCCCAGGTCGGTAGCGTCGTTGAACTCAACGTTCACCGTGCATTCGTACCCTGTGCTGTAGATTGCTGCGTAGCGGCTCCCGAACGGGTTGACGTCGATGGTGCGTGCTGACTCTGTTAGCGTCACGCTGCGAGCGCTTGCGATGGTTCCGTCATCAAGGCTGATGGTGCAGTCCTTACCAAGCGTGATCGCCATCAGGCCATCTCTTTCAATGTCACGCTAAACGTTATTGCCCCATCAACGCTGATGTTCTCCGTGATGCTTGTAACACTGAATCCTGACGCAGTGCCGTCAAGGCTCGCTTGCAGGCCGGTCGCGTCGTGGCACTCAATTTCCCACGTCTTCGTGACAAAACCAGCGCTGCTGATCTTTTTGCCACCTGAGTTGCTGCGATTTGTGATGTCAATCGTATCGCACTCTTCGGTGTATGTAGCCGAAATGATGTTTGTGCCGACTGGAGGAGTTTCGCCGCTTCTTCCAAGAGTGACAGCCATTTGTGATTGTTCCTATGCGTGAGTGTGATTAGGTGGCCTTGGCCGTAGCCTAGGCAGAGCGAGATCCAGAAACCGTGTATGTCACAATGCCATCAATCGGAGCGCTTTTGGAAACATTGGTACAGATGAACGTGGCGTTTCCTGTCGAAGTGCCAGAGATTGTGAACGACCCGCCTGCACTGACGCCTGGAGCATCAACGCACTCAAGCTCAATGGTCTGCTCAATCAGAGTCTTCTTGAACTTGCGCGAAGTGTCGCCAAGCTTGGTGACATCAACATCGCTTGCAGAGCTTGAAACCGTGCATGTTCTGACGTTGTTGACGCCACCAATCGTGACGTCCTTACCGAGAGCGACGCTGGCGGTGGTTGTGGTAGTAGGCATGGCTTGCCCTTGTGTGAGAGTGCCAGCGGTGCGGCTGGTTTGCTCACGGTATGGGCAGCAGGGCGGAAACTAGACCGGGTGTGCCGTGGCTAGATTCCGCCGCCGTAGCGAAGTGCGTTGCGCCACTGCTCTGGAATCTTGCCAGACGCCAAGGCGATCTTCGTGGCTCGCTCCATGTACTCTCTGCCACGCAGCTGCCGCGTGAACGAGAAGACGCCCATCTGCGGAACGCCGTTCCTGCCGCCTGCCATTGGCTGCGAGTTCGTCAGACGACCGTACACCTTGCGGCTGTACTTGGACTGACCCTTTCTGGCAAATGGCTGAAACCAGTATTTCGCCGTGCCGCCGTACGCCTGGAGCGAAGCCACCTTGTAGCCTCGGGTGTCACCAGGGCCAATAATCGCCGTTTTGCTGGTTGTGCTGTAGTCATACATGATGCTTTTCCAGAGGAAGCCGTCAGGGAATCGGCTCGTCTTCCAGCTGGTCACAATGTCGGACTTTGGCACCTTGTCGATCACGGCGTACAGCTCGTATCCCTGCCGCTCGCCTATCTTGTACCGTATGTCTGTCTTCGGCCTCGGTGTTCTGCGGCTAATGACGCTGCCTTTATTGCGAGCGACATTGAACACAACTCGCCCAGCCTTCTTGAGCGAACGCGCGTTCGCATCACCAAGCATCTTCTTGACCTTTGGCAAGTCCCACTTGAACTTCGTCCCTACACGAAATCGAAACGGTGCCGGGAAGAACGACGGGTCAATTGCAACGATGGACATGCCGGCCTCCTAAACAGTCGGCAGCACGTTGCTCTCAAACACCCGATACGTCGCCGTAATCACTGCCCGCCAGACGTTCCGCTCTGTCAGTGCGTCGTCGGGATTCAAGTCGATGGCGACCGTCTGCGGACTCGTCACGCCAGCCGGCCACGTCACTGTCTGCCCGAACGAATGAGCACGCACCTGGAGCATGACGCTGTCGGCGAGGTCAAGCATTCCGTCAACTTCAGCGTCCGTCGTGACGTGCCGACCAACGAATATCGTCACGGTGTAATCGACTTGCATAATCTGACGGCTAAGACGCGACACGTCTGCGTTGCCTGGAACAACAAACACTCGAGGAACGCTCATAGCGTCTACGTCGATGTTCGCCCAGTTCTTACGCTCAACAACGGTGGACGTGATGTCCCACGTCACGGACTGCAAACCAATTGCTAGGCTGTCGGCGATGCCTCGCAGGACGCTGCTCATCTCACCACCCCCTCAATTGCCGTCCCGATTTCCACAGCCAGACTCTGCGCTTCGCTGCTTTCCGCCCACCTCACAAGTCGCGTGAGAACAAACGGGCCTACCAGCGCAAGAGCTGCGTAGGCCAGGGCGACGGTGATGGTTTCGTTGTCAGTCACTGCAACGACTCCCACAGTGCGATATCTTCAGCGTAAATGCCCCGCACGCGGGCCTCCTGCTCTGCCGTTAGCATTGGCTTGTCGGCCTCGTTGGTCGCGTCCTCTTGCGGCAGCGGAGTCGGCAGTCCCAGCCACTCGGCGGCTTCGTTTAGCTGATCTTCAAAGCGGAAGTAGCGTGCAAACGTCCCTTTCGGAAGCCTGCCATAAGCAGGGGCGTCTAGATGCTCCTCAAGCGTCCGCCACGGCCGATGTGCGACCATTGATCTAAAACGCTCGACTGGGTTTCGGACAATAAGTCCAAAGCCCGACTCGCCGTTCCACGACTCAGGCGGAAGCGAGCCCGCCGGATGCTGCCCGTCTGGTACGACAGTGTTTGGATACCACGCCGTGATCGCAGCCGATGCCAGCGAGTGACTGCCGCTACGCGGCGTCAGCAATACCGCATTACCAGTAACAGGAGATCGCAAGACTTCGCCCATAACGAACCTATGTGAAATAGAGAACCACGGCGCCGGACCCGCCGGACCTGCTGCTTGTGCCGCCGCCGCCGCCGTATCCTGACGCTTTTGTTGTGTCAAACTTTCCTGATGCGCCCGAACCAAACGCCGCAGTCGCGCCGCAGTCCTCTACGGTTTTCCCACCAGCCAGACTAACTGCTGCCTTAAGTCCCGATACGTCAATCATTTGCCTGCGACCGCATGAGGCGACAGTGCCATTGCCTCCGACAGGGCCGCCGCGCTCACCATACTGCTGCCCCTCGCCGCCATTTGCGCCTCCGTCACCACCAGAGTAGGTGCCGTACCAAGTCGTTCCGGTGCCTGTTGTGCGACCACTCTGCCCGCTAATAGTCGCTCCGCCATAAGTCACCGTTGTGCTTGCCTGCCTCGCCACTCCTCCGGTTGTGCCAGCAGGCGCAACAGCGTAAGCAACAGACGATCCGCCTGTTACTGTCCACGTCTTGTATGCCGTCCCACCGCCACCGCCGCCATATCCATAGCCACCACCGCCCACGGCCCATGCCTTCATGCTCGTTGCGCCGGATGGCACCGTGTAGCTAGTTCCGCTCGTGAGCAGCACCGCCATCGGTGAAAACGACGCCGCAACCGGCCACACTTGTGACGTGCCAAGATAAACCTTTGACACGCTCGCGGAGCCGAGCTTGTACGCCGATGGTGTTGCTGTGCCGAGATTAATCGCCACTACTCACCCGTTGATGATGTAGAGAGTTGTGGATGACTTCGATCCGAGAGCGTCATACGACGACTGCGTCATTGATACGATGTTGGTGATCGCCGTCGCGCCAGTGATGCCGGTGGCAGATGACGCAGCCACGCCCGAAACGTCTGCCGCCGTGAGCGTCACAGCGCCAGTGCGACCGGCAACGCTACTGACAATGGCAGTTGGTGCCACCAGCTCCCAAGCGTTATTGCCAACGTAGACATACTGCCGCGAGTTCTGCGTCGATGTCTGGCCCACGCTGGGCGATGCTGGGAATGAGAATGGCATAAGTGAGTCCTTAGTAGTTCGCGCCAGTGAGTGTTTCGTTGTCGCTCACGAAACAGCCCATTTCGACGTGAGGTATGCACAAACGGAGTTCCTGTCTGTGCTAGATAGCGCCGAGTTGTAGACGACAATTTCAGCAACTTGTCCCGTGAGCCAGAACTGTTCCGACAACGCACCGATTGTGAAATCCGACTGCGACGATGCGACAGACGCGGAGCCTGACGTTGATGGAGCGGATGCGCTGACGCCTGCGGTGTTGTAAGCGGTTGCCCTCACACTGGCAGTTGCGCTCGTCATGTCGCCGGTCATCGTCAAAACACCAAAGGCATTTGCTGGAAAGAAATTGTCAGCGCTCGTCCAGCCTAAGATGCCGTCGCTGCTGTTCAGCACGCTGTGCCCGATCCTGCTTGAGCGGGGAATACTTGAGCGGTCGTCGTGGTAAATCGCCATTCCGGGGAGCCCAGAAAACGTACTGATCGTCGAGACAATTGGATTCAGGACATTGGGCGATGCAGCTAGGCCAGCACGCACGACGCAGAAAATCGTGTACGCGCTGGCGTGCAGGAAGTTAAGCGATGCCGCACTGCCAGAGACGGCAATTCGCTGATTGCTGCTCGCAGAAAACTCCAGCGCGGCGAGCCCGTTTTGCTGCGCCGTCTTTCGCAATGGCCTGTATCCAGAAGTTGACTGCGTGGCGTGGCGCGAGTTGCCAGACTTGTCTTCCCACCTAGCAACCGCGCCGTTGGCGGAGACGAGCGAGCCGCCGGTAGTGGCGTCGTACAGCGTTGATGCGTCGCTCGCGTCCAGCCAGAGTTGCAGGCCGGTGATGGCGGTTGGTGCAAATGGCACCCAGGTTGATACTGCCGCACGAACCCATGTGTTGGTTGCAGACGCGAGATAGAAATACGACCCGTCATAAGCTATCTGGCCGGCAGTTCCCGTTGCCGTTGCGGACGATGGAACGGATGACCATGAGATTGCGGCGCTGCTGCTGCCGCCGCCGCCAGAAGTTCCTGCTTCGACGTACACGCCTGACGAGTCCCAGAAATAAAGGCGTCGAGCATTAGTCGCGTGGTAGATGGTTCCTGCGCTGCCCGTCGCGGGAAAACCGGCCACTGTCGTCGCCTCAACGATGCTTGCGGAGCCGCCACCGCCACCGCCGCCAAGCGTCACGCTGACGATGTTGCCGGTGGTCGGGTTGCGCGTGAACAGCTTGTTGTCTTGGAAATTGAAAGCTATTTCGTTGGCAACCAAATCGCTGGTTGTGGGTACGGCGTTGGCTGTCCACGAACGCTTGGGGGTTATCTTGTTTGGAATGTTTCACCTCAAGAGACTGTGAGCGTTGCGGATTGGCTGTATACGGTCGTCGCACCAGTGGCCGACGCTGCGGCACGGTATCGAGTGCCAGAGTCAGCAGTCGTCAGACCAGTGAGCGAGAGCGTGGATGACGTGGCACCAGTGATGTCAGTCCACGTTGTGCCTGCGTCAAACGACCGCTGCCACTGGTAAGACACAGACGCACCGCTAGCAATCGATGCATACGCTGTGAAAGTTGCCGTGCCTTGCGATAGAGCCGACCTCGCCATCGTCGAAGTGCCCGCCACCAGCAGCGTTGTTCCATCACCGGCAGACGACAGCATCGCCGAAGAGGATGGAAGCGTGCCCTGCGACCAACTTGTCCCGTTGCTGCTGACAAGCACTACCGTTGAGGCACTTGAAGACGTGACAACAAAGAAAGAACCGCATCTTCGGACACGCGACCACGACCCAGACACTGGCAGCGACCGGGCCGTCCAGCTGATTCCATCGGCAGACGTGTAGACGGTGTTGCCAGATTCTGGAAGAAGCACAAAAACGCCGGAGCCATACGCAACGCTGACATATTGGCCCGATGCTGGAAGCGTCCGGTTGGACCAATTTATGCCGTCGCTTGATGTCATGTACGTGGTCAGCGTTGTCGTATACGTACTGCCTGAAAGCGTGTATCCGTTGAGAAGCGTTGAAACGAAGAGGCCGTTTCCAAACGCAATGTCTGTCACTGGGCCGCGGTATCCAAGGGCAGAGGAATACTGCCTCTCGGTCCACGACACACCGTCGCTTGACGTATGGAAATAAGACACGATTGGCGTGCCATTGCCAGCAGTCATTAATCCGTGATACCGCATGACTGCCACATACAAGCCATATCCAACGGCAACGCTAGTAAAGTCTGCGTAGATGGGGGCAGACGCAGTTGCCGATTGCCACACAGAACCATTTGTGCTGTAAGCAATGAGCGGCGAGTCATCTGCGCCGGTCGATCTGCCCTTGCCAACGACAACGTAGTTTCCAGACGACTTATAGGCCAGTTCGCGTGGCTCATGCCCGCCGGGAAGCGTAGCAGTAGTCCACGATGATAGATTTGTGGATGTGGCGATGTTTCCATTGGCGAGCGCAAACCATATTCCGTTCTGGTACGACACGCCTGTTAGCGTCACGTTTGCTGGCGCGTTTTGCGATGTCCAGCTAATCAGAGACACGCCAGACGTAGCACTCTGTGGCTGCGATCCGAACGTGAGGCCGTTGACAATCTGCCCGACGTAATCGCCACCGTCTACAGCGTCGTTCGCACCCAGCCCGCCCACGCTCGACAGCGTCAGCGTCGAGCCGTTCGCCGTCAGCGTGACGTTGCTGCCAGCCGCCAGCGTCAGTCCGCCCGTCAGGTTGTTCAGCGAGGTGACGTAGTTGTGTGCGTGGTTGGCGGCCGAGTAGCCAGACGACAGCCCAGAGACCAGCGTCGTGTTTGTGGGAAAGTTGGCAGGCGTGCCCGACAGGTTCGCGTAGGCGAAGGTAGTTTGCAGGTTGTGCGTATGGTCTGCCCTGGCCGCCAAGCTGCTGCTGCCAGCCGACGCCGTTCCGAGGTTCGCAGGCGTGCCGTCCGAGAGCGTGATCGATGTGCCGTTCGCCCCGTTGCTACCGCTGGTGCCTGGATCGCCACGCGGGATAGTGAGGTCTAGCGTCACGTTCGCGCCACTGTTCGTCGTCGTGGCCGTCACTGACGCAGACGAGCCTGCTGCACCCGTCACCACATTGCCGATGGCGAAACTCGGCGTGACGCCGTTGATGCCGTTGGCGCCTCGAGGAATGCCAAAAGCCAGCGTCAGATTGCTGCCGCTCACGTTGCTCGTCACAGTGGCGTTGCTGCCCGCGGTGAGAGTCGTGGTATTTCCAACGCTTACCAGCGTCGCCGGCCCAGCCGGGATGCCGAGGTCAATGCTCGCAGCGTAGGCCGTGCCGACGTTTTTTGCGTAGGCAGATGAGCCCGCAGCGAGAGTCTGCGTCGAGTTGATTGTCAGCGTGCCACTGACGACTGTCGCGTTGCCGGGCGAGATCGTGCCGAGAGCGACGTTGACCACGCCACCATTGCCGACAGTGGCGCTAACGGTCGAGCCGTTGGACACGGCGACGTTCGCTGCACCAGCGTTCGTGACGTTTACTGAGATGTCCATCACGGCGCCTTTGGTACGAAGTCACCGCTGACGATGGTGCGAGTGATGCCACCGGGAGCCACCCAGCGGACGAAATGCCGATACTTGATTGCAGGCGACAGCGTGGCGGTCTGTTCCTCAGTCACGCCCCATGCCAGCGTGCCAGCAGAAGCGTTCACGACAGTGATCGTAGGCGTGATTGCAGTCGCACCGACAGCGTTGATCGTGCCGCCGCCACCACCGAAAAAGCCGTTGGTGCTGACGACGTAGACGCCTGCCGTGAACGAATAGCCCGTCACGCTGGTGCCGAGTCCGAGCGTGAAGTTGAGCTCGTCGCCAACCACGAACGTGACCGTTAAATCGCCCGGCAGCTGTTCAAAAGTCGGCATTTCGTGGTTTCCTCTTGGCTGGCATTGTCACGCCTGCTGCTGATTTTCAGACCGGCTAAGTCAGTACGCGCCGCCGTCAATCGTCGCGTCGTCAAGGACGCCAGCAGGACCGGTCGCACCTTGTGGTCCCTGCGGACCAGTAGCACCAGTCAGTCCCTGTGGTCCTTGAGGGCCAGCCGCGCCGGTCGGTCCTTGCGGGCCTGTCAGCCCCGTGTCGCCCTTTGCCCCTGTTGATCCAGCAGGACCAGTAGCACCTGTTGCTCCTGCAACTCCTTGCGGTCCTTGCGGACCAACGGCGCCAGCAACGCCTGCCGGTCCCTGCGGACCTGTGTCGCCTTGCGGTCCTGCTGGCCCTTGAGCACCAGCAGCACCAGGCACGCCCTGCGGGCCGGTCGCACCGGCATCGCCTTTCGCCCCTGCTGCGCCGGTGTCTCCCTTTACGCCTGCTGGGCCTTGCGGTCCCTGCGGACCTGTAGAGCCAGTAGCACCAGCCACGCCCGGTGCCCCTTGCGGCCCAGTCAATCCAATGTCGCCTTTCGTACCGGCAGCACCCGTTGCCCCAGTTGGACCAGCTGGCCCTTGCACGCCAGCAACGCCCTGCGGGCCTTGCGGTCCTGTCGCACCAGTGGCTCCCGTGTCGCCTCGCGCACCGGCTACACCCGCCGGTCCTTGAGGACCAGCCGCGCCAGCCACACCCTGCGGTCCCTGCGGACCAGCAAGGCTAATCTCAGACCACGCTGCAAGATCGACAGCAAGCTTCCAGAACTTGCCGTCACTCAGCGTCAGCACCAGCATCCCGGCTTCACGCCGCAGCTGCGGGATCGCGTCTCTCTCTGCGACGTCGGCAACGCTTCGGTAGCCACCCTTGCCGTAGCGTGCCTCGTGCGAGGCGTGAGCGTCAGTCGTGTCAAACGGCACGACCGGCGCGAGTACGTTTGTGCCTCGAATCTGCGTCATGTGACCACCAGATTGACGGTTCCCGTGATCGGATACGTCGAGCGATGGATGCCGTAGGACAACGCCGTCTGCCCAGCGAACGTGATCGTCCGCTGCGTCGTCTCCCATGCGGACGACGTCAATCCGCTGACAGAAAACGTCGGTACGCCAAAACTCGTCGGCAGAACGACGTAGATATACGCAGTCTGTGCTGTGATCGTCCTCGACTGTGCCCGAGTGCCTGCGAGGTCATTAGCGAGGCTTGCGACGATCTGGGCGTCAGTGATGGTCGTGGCAGCAAACGAGCCCCAGAAGCGACGCCTGAGCGTCGAAGCGACCTGTGCTGCCTCGGCAGTGGCAATCGTGTGAACTCGCACCGTCTGACGGAATGCGTCGCCGTAGTGAAACACTGGGACGCCACGCGGGCTCGTCACCTCGTATGTGATGTCCACGCCGTTGATCGTGTCAATGATTTTGTCATGCCGCAGCGGCTCGCCAAAGGGCAGCGTGCCAGCCTTGATAACGAAGTCACGGCTTTCCCACTGCTCAATCACGCCGCTGGTGCCCTGCGACTCAAAGCGACTTGTGCCGATTGTGGCGCTGACAGTGCCGTAGTCCGCACCTCGAGCGTAGCGGACAGACCGCGACGCACTCGCCGACAACTGGCCTGCGAGCCAAGACGCACCGCTGGCGAGTAGGTCGGACATAGGCACCTCGAACTACAAGACCGCCGGCCAGGCGGAAAGGATGAAACGCGCTGGCCGGCGGCTTGCAATGGGACGGGACAGGATCAGCCCTGGTTGAGCAACACCTTGACGGTCGTGTCGCCGCTCGCTTGAGCGTACGCAGCCTTGCCAGCCCGCTTGTTGCTGCCGGCAGTCGTGGTGATGTTGCTGTTGGTGGAATCCCAGTAAACGATCACGCCCTGCGAGATCGCACCGGAAGCCTTCGGCAGCGTGAACACGCCCTCAATTGCCACGGCACCGAGTGCGTTGGCAGCGATAGCCCGAGGAGCAACGGTCACGAGATCGCCAAGCACGACAACGTCGCCAGCCGCAACTGCGGAAGACGGCGTGTAGTCCAACAGGCAGTCGCCCTGAACATAATCAGCCATGAGATCACCTACTTTCCTTGGTATGGGTTTGGTTGGGAATCATGCCGCCGGGCGGGCTTGGGCTCCCGCCCGGCGGTCACGGTTTGTCTTCAGATCACGACACGTCGGCCTTGATGCCGGCGAGGTACTCGGCCTTGGCAACGCCAACGTCGAAGTAGCCACGCATCTGCACGCCGAGCGTCGAGAAGTCGGCTTCCGCCGTCTCAACGATGGGCGACTGAACGCCGTTCAAGAACGCCACTTCCATCACCGGCAGATCAGCCGGCGAGGCGAGGAGGTAGTAGTCCTCGGCGCTGGACAGGTAGCTGGTCGAAACGACCTGATACCGCCCGGCAAGCACGTTCACGTTAGGAGCCGCAGTCGTGTTGCCACTGATCAGGAGCGAGGAGCCCATGATCTCGGCAGCAGCCAACTCGATGTCAGCCGGAACGAGCAGAACCCGAGGCTCAACAGCAACCGGGTTGCCGTCCGGGTCTTTCAGCTTGCGGAACATCGTGGCGATAGCCTTGAGGTTCGCGAGCGAGAGAGCACCGGCAGTCGTCTTCTTGTTGCCACGAGCCGTGGTGAAGAAGCTGGAGTCGTCCTGGAACGCCGCCCAGAACAGATCGTTCAGAGCGAGAGCACCACCACGACCGATCCGCTGCGGGGCAGCGGTCAGGGCACCGAGGTCATCGTTGATGAGGTCAGTGCGAGTGACGCTCGTCATGATGCCGTAGGTCTCTGCCGAGATCGTCCGGCTCTCATCGCTGAGACCGGCGTTCTTGATCTCGCCGCCGTTGGGAACCTTCTGGAACTTCATGCCGCCGTTGAGCCGGTAGCTCGTCACGGTCTTGAAGTCGTTGACGCTGCGAACAGACGAGATTGACCGCCACGAGGACTCAACGCCGTTGAAGCCGGCGAGGAGGAACTTGTTGACGGTGCTCGACAGGATGCCGCTGATGCTGTGGGTCGCCCACGCCGCAGCGAGGATCGGACGCAGCGTCGCAGCAGACACCCGGCGAGGCCCTGTGTAGCCACCTTCCTCGGCAGCCGAGAGGAGCACTTCGCCAAGGCTGGTCGTCCGCTGAATCTTTGCAGCGGCCTCGAGGGTCTTGGCGTCGTACTGCTTCTCGACGTTCGGCAGGTTGCCCTGGAGGGCGAACGCTGCCTCGATGACTTCGGGCGTGCGAGCGGTCGGCTGTGCCATGTGGACGGCAGGAGCCGAGGGACGCTCGTCGCGGGTCGCGATCAGCTTTTCCATCTGTTCGACTTTCTTGGTGAGAGAAGCAATCACTTCGGCGTGATCGACTTCGGGCTTGGCTTCCACGGCGACACTCGCCGTGGCTTCCACCGCAGCCACAACGGGCTCTTCGGTGGGCGTCTGGGTGGCGTGGTCCGCCATAGAAAACTCCTCGTCGGCTTCAGCCGCGATGGCGACGCTGGTCTGCGAATCAGCGCCAAGGGTTACAAACGAAACCTCTCGCAGAGCAGAGGCTTTGACGATACGAACCGGCCCAACATGGGCGGCTCCGTTGACTTGAGTGACGCCTTCAGCGTCGATCTTTTGGTGCCGACGCACGTCAGCGCCGACACTTGCTTGGAACTGGTAGCCAGCGGCAGCGAGTGCAGCGACTTGCTCGGCGTTGGGATTCTGGGCGAGAATCTCGCCCTCAACGATCAACTGCCCAGCCTCGAAGAACGGGCGACCCTGCCCGAGGATGCTGCCGAGCGTGTAGTCATGCCCGAGCACAACCGGCACAGTCGCCGGCAGCTGCATGCCAGCCATGTCAATCACGACCGGCTCACGGCTCCAGCCCTGACGAATCTGAGCGCCGGTATAAGCGACGATGCGGAACTTCTTGCCATCCGGTGCCGATTCGCCTTCGGCGGCTTGCAGGAACTCGACGCCAGAATCAAGCTTGATTGCGTTCATGCGTTGTTATCCGGGTTGCCGTTCTCGTCCATAGTTCCGCCGTAGTTCACTTCAGGCGTAAAATCGACAAACAAGCCAAGCTCATCCATCAGCGCCACCTCGGCGGCACGCTGCCTCAACTCGACATCCCATTGCTTGCCCTGCTTGGCGTACTCTGCCGCCAGCGTGGTCGTGTGATTTCTGAGCCTTGTCTCGGCAGCGTTGGCTTCCTTGGCAGGGTCAACGTGCTCTTTGCCGTCCCACTGCCAAGACCAATCCCACTCGGAGAAAGGCGGGACTCCTTGCGGCACGTAGCCAGCGAGCGTGGCTTCATTGACCCACGCCTCAAGCAGACGGTCGAGCATCTTGCGCTCAAGATCGTCACGCATGATCTTCTGCGTTGTCGAATAGACCTGATGGTCCATGCGACCGGATGCGTAGTTGTATGACGACGAGTCCAGCGCAGACACGTTGAATGGAAGCCCGAGACAACGCCCAATTTCTTGGATGAGTTCTCGCTTGAACATCGCGTAAGTCGATGTCGGCTGCTCTGCCTTCAACTGCTCAAACGTCCAACCGTCTGGCAGCGTGACCATCGTCCGCTTCTCAATCGCCATCTCGGCGAATGCCTCGACTTCGTCCACCTCTGCGGCTGGCGAGTTCGTGCGAAGGAAGCCAGCGAAGTCGGCGGCAGTCTCGGCAGCAGCACATACCGCTTCGGTGTATCGCCGCAGTTGCGCGAAGAGCTTGAGCGCCGGCGTCACCTCGGGCATGCCACGGTGCTGACCAGGCCGCAGCGGTCGGAACCAATGCACCATCTGCGCTGCTGGTACGCGCTGGTACTCAAGAGCGTTGATGCGGAAGTTTGCGCCTGGGTGGTAGTTCAGCACCCGATATGCAACGACGTTGCCGACAGCGTCAAACTCCAGCCCGTCAACCGTTGACCCATCAGGCGAAACGCTGGGGCTCACTGGATTGACCGGCTCGCTTACCATCTCGGCTTCAACGAGCCGAATGTCAAGCTGCACGCCCGGCATCCGTGGATTGGTAATCATCATGGCGAACGCCTCGCCGTCCACGACCAGAGCCTCACGCATCGTCCGCAGCTTCGACGCAAGGTCGATCTGCCACGACCAGTCAAAGAAGGCACGCTCAACCATCCGAGCGCTATCGTCGTCGCCGAATTGCAGCTGGAGCCGTGGGCCTGTGCCGACCAAATCATTGGCGAGCGTGGCCGACATGCCAGCGAGGTATGAGTTGTTCTGTCTCTCGTAGCGAGCCCGATTCCGCATTGTCCGTCGCTTCTCTGGCGACAGTGCGGTATCAGCTGCGAATGCGTCAGCGGCTGACCAGTGGCGGTAATCGTCGCCACGCTCGGCGGCGTCAAACTTCGCACGGACACGCACTGGCACCGCCGCAGGCTGCGGCCTGTTCCCACGCGAAAACAGGTTGCCAAGCATGCCCACGTTAGATCGTCCCCGGCGGAATAAGCTTGTTGAACCGCAGACCACGCCGCGTGTTGCTGCCGGTGCTCGCAGCCTTTGCGGCGAGGTACTTGTCCGCCTCAATCATTGAGGCGACGTCCTGCGACTCGACCTCGCCTGCGTCCGTGCGGACACGCTTCGGGCCGGATGCCACTTCGCCAATCTTGTCGCGCAGTTCGTCGCTCATAGAGCGTGACGCTACGGCAGAAAGCGGCTAAGTCAGACCGGGTATGCCGTCAGACTTTGACCCAATCCGCACCTGACCGCTCGTACTCAACAACATTGAGAACGCCAAGCTTTCTGGCAATCGCCGCAGTGGCAGGAGCGAACACCGCCAGCGACTTGTTGCGGTCAATCGTCCCGTGAATGACCAGAGACGCAGACAGTGCCAATGCGACGCACGAGACCCGGTGCCGAGGATCGACAAACATTTCCAGCGTCGTCGTATCTCGCCAGATGTGCGAGCAGGCCCAGCCGACAAGAGCACCGTCGATGTGGCAGACGGCAATCGGCGTGCAGCTGGACGACTCGCCCTCAAGAACGCCAGAGACTTCCCGGTTGAACTCGCTGTCAGGCTTCGTCAGCCGCGAGCGGATGGCGAACAAGTCACGAGGCTCAAGTCCATCGACGCTGACGACGTTGATCATTTCCCGAGCCTCTTCAGCTGGATGACTTTCCTGCCACTCTCGTTGCTCGGGATTGTTACCTTCTTCCGCTGCCGTCCTCCCGCCTCTGTCGCCGTTGGATGCACACCCGCGATCGACGCCGCCACCGCAGAGCCAACCAAGCAGTCCCACCAGTGATTCTCTCGCCGGCTGTCCAGCTTCCATTCGTCTACGACCCTGCCCCTCGCCTCAGTCCTAACCGGGAACTCGCTTGTAAGGTGCTCGCAGAGCATGTCGTGCTCGCCAGCGTGAAGCGTGATTGCCTCGGGATCGCCAAGCGTCAGCCGTAACCGAGCCGCGCTGAATGTCTTCCAGTAGTTTGTGTCATACGTGCCATAGCGCTGGTTGGTGGCAGTCTGCCGAATGACCCAGTTCAGCCCTAACTTTTCGCCGCGCCCCTTCTTCTCTGTGAGCGAGCCGCCCGAGGCACCGATGCCTTTGCCACGAGTCGGCAGCAGACTTGCGGCAAACACAGACCGCCGGCAGAACGTCCGCACGACCTCGGTGGACTGTTGCCAGTTCTCGTCGATGCACACCTGACGGACACGCATCGGCACGGAGTCTTCACGCAGCCATTCCTTGCCAAGCAGGATTTGCGACAATTGTTCAAGGCCAGACGACAACGCACCTTCAAACGCCGCGCCCTTGGCTGCGATGGCAAGAGTCTTCTTGGCGTTCTTGGCTTCAAAGAACGTGCTTGTCTGGTCTGGGTATGTGCCGTAGGCCACGATGTGACCGCCGAAGGACTCGCCCCACGAACAGACAAGCCAGTACAGAAGATTCTGCTGAACGTCGATGAACGCCGTGAGTGTCTGGTGCGACAGCGGCACGACGCCACGCGGCAGCGTCAACGCCCTGGCGGCGAGCGACCGCTTGTCTAGCTTGTCGCTGGCGATGTCATCCGCCAGCGGTGCGTTCTGGTATTCAGCCATGAACGCTGACTCACCACGGTCAATCCGCAGATTCCATGCGTGCTGTATCGCCGTGAGTTCGTCGTCGTGTTTCCGCTCGGGCCACGCAACTCGAGAGCCGGCATCCATCGTCGCCTGCTGGCTGGCATAGAACGCATCAGCAGCTGCGGTGCCTTCACCGCTACGCTGGCCCTCTCGCCGCATCTCGGCATACTGTCCCCACAACTCATCCGCGGTCGGCCACTCGTAGACAAGCTTGGTGCGTTCGCCCTGCCACGATGGATGACGCATCCTGTCGAGCAGCCGGTCAGCCAGGTCGTCAGGACGGATGACCGTGATCGTCGCCAAGCCGGCGATCTTCTTGCCGGGACCGGATAGCCCGAGGATGGCACCGGCGAGGATGCGCTCACGGGTTGCCACCTGAGAAGGCGACGCACTGCTCTCATCCGTTTGCGGGTCATCTATGAGGCACAGGTCAGGACGTATCGTCTTTCCGTCCGGTCGAGTGTGACTGACGCCACGGATACGCCCAGTGATGCCAGCGACTCGCACAGCGGCACCAGCAGACGCAGCATTGCCGATCCACGGCATTGTCACCTTGTCCGCCGTCCATCCCATGTGCGTAGGCTCGCTTTCGCACGTCTGACCACGCACCCGAGCCGTGATGCCCTCCAACGCACGTACCGGATAGCACGCCGCCGGGAAGTCCTCGGCAAGAAGGTCGTTCTGCTCTAGGTGACTCTTCAGCGTGTCGAGCATCTGGCACGCTATCGCTTGGTCGGAGCCGACCAGCATCACGAACGAGCGGTGCCCGTACAGGCAAGCCCAGAGGCACGCCCAGATCGACAGCGTTGACTTGCCAGAGCCACGAGGCATGGCGAAAGCGAACAACTCGCCACGCAGCACCGCAGCCTCGATCTTGGCGATAGCCGTCAGATGGTCAGCAGACCACGCCAGAGGGAACGACTCAGCGCCG
>Ga0209298_10000162_pt1 | contig 40980 bp, 23 predicted proteins | sample S_140806_EF_Meta_FD_187325 | JGI IMG/M metagenome (GOLD analysis project Ga0209298, IMG submission 187325) | Freshwater microbial communities from Lake Simoncouche, Canada to study carbon cycling - S_140806_EF_MetaG (SPAdes) (version 2) | ecosystem: Environmental > Aquatic > Freshwater > Lake ... | reverse complement strand
ATCAGGAACCTTACAATATACATTACGTATAGACGGTATAAACATTGAACAGAATAATGCGATAACAACGGATTCTAGTGGATCTGTATATGTAGCGGGATATAGTAGTTCAACAATGGCGTCATTTTATGCAATGGATGGAACGACAGTGGTTGGGACGATGGCGAATATGAATACAAGTGACATGGGATATGTAGCAAAATATATTATTTCAAGTGTATCATCTACAGATATGATTGCTACAAATATGACGATTCAGAATGTATTATCATCTAACTTAACTGGTGGTACATTGAATGTGCCTAATATAACATTTGGTACAATATTGGCAAGTACAAGTACAAGTACGGGTACAATCAATCTATCAAATCTTATTGGTGTAAATGGTACAGTAGCAAATGGTGTAGTTTCATTAATGACAGTGGCTAATTTGAGTATGGCAACAGATACGCAGGCGAATATAATGTTAACAAATGGTACAGTATCAAATATTGTATTTACAAATGCGACGGGAACAAGTATGAATATAAGTAGTATAACATCTGGTACTGTTTTAGCGAGTGTATCTCTAAGTACTGGTACATTAAATGGTACATTGGGTTTCTTCGAAAATTTAACATCGTCTAATATTGTAGGAAGTAATGTATTGGGAATAGATTTATCAAGTGGAACATTAAATACGACAAATATAACAGTAGCTACATTAAATATAAGTGGTAGTATTTCTGGTGCCAATTTACGAACTGATGTAACAACATCTAGTATTTATGCAACGAATATATACAATAATAATGTTTTGTTAGATACAACGTCATGGTCTATTATAAACAATAATGTAATTAATACAAGTGGTAATGTAGGTATAAATACTACTTCACCCACGACTAAATTACAAGTTTCTGGTAATATGAGAGTAACGGAAAATATTACAACAACGAATGTACAATTAACTGGTAATTTGTATCAAAATGGTGTATTGATTCAGCCTGCGTCATCATTAAATTGGACAACGAGTGGTGCTACAAATGTTGTTTTAACGAGTGGTAGTGTAGGAATTGGAACAACAAGTCCATCTTATAATTTAGATGTTGTTGGGGATATAAGAATGAGTGGTATTACTACATCAAACATAGTATTGAATAGTAATATCAATATATCATCAGGAAATTATGTATTTGATACAAGTGCGAATATGGTTTCAACAGATATAGAAGTAATTAACTCACGTAAACGTATCAGTCGCGCTGATGCTGTCACTGCACTTTCTAATTGGACAACTGTAATACATCCAAATCAAGATAATTTAATTTCTTCTTTTACGGATGTAGAATGGGCGCCAGAATTGAATTTACTTGTAGCAATGACAAATTCTACCATAGGATGTACATCATCTGATGGTATTAATTGGTCTATATTTAATATACCTGTACCGGGTACTAAATATATAACTTGGTCACCTGAATTAAGATTGTTTTTAACTTATACGGGTGGTAGTAATCCATATATGGCTTCGTCTTCGAATGGAACAACGTGGACAACACGTTCTGTTTCTTTAACCGTTGCGTCAAATTCAAAGGGTGTATGGGTTAGTGAATTATCATTATTTATTTTAGTGAACGGAAGTAATAGTCTTATAATAACATCACCTGATGGAATAAACTGGACAACAAGAACAACTCTTGCCCTTTCTGGTAATTATTCAGTTACTTGGTCGCCTGAATTAAAAATGTGTCTTGCTGCAAGGTATAGTACTCCAGTATCGTCGATACATTATTCATATAATGCTGTAACTTGGTTGACAACAAGTGTGCCTAGTGGAGGGTGGAGAATTGCATGGAGTCCAGAGTTATATAAGTTTGTAGGAAATGCAAGTAATATTGCGACAAATATACAAAGTGCAGATGGATTGAATTGGACTACAACTACAGGTATATCTATAACTAGTTCAAATGGACATTTTGAATGGGTACGGGATTTATCCATGTTTATTATGTCAGCAAATCCAAGTAAATATTCATATGATGGTATAAATTGGAGGACAGCATTAAATCCTGGATTAACGGATGGGATATATAGATCATTGTGGGTAAGCGAGTTAGGAAGGTTTATATCAGTAGGTGGTAGTAGTGACACAGTAGCAAACAAGATAGTGACAGGTGGGATGTTACCAGGGAGAATGTCAGTGCTATTAATATCAAATGCGCATATACAAATGACAGATGGTAATGTAAATATAGATGGTACATTAAATTCGAATATTTCTTTAAATAATGTGATATCACAATTACCATCTACATTGTCTAATTCGTTAACTACGGATTTAACTTTATCGAATACAATAAATACTAATGTTACAGTTTCAAATGTATTTATAAATAATTCTACAATTTCTAATTTTACACCTGTAAATATTACATATGGAAATATCAATGTTATAAATAACAATACAAATGTGTTAGTGCCTAGTACTATTAATTCATACGGGAATATTATTATGACAACAACTGGTACAAATATAATAACAGACATAGAAGTGATTAACTCACGTGCACGTACTAGTCGCGCTAATGCAGTTGCTGCACTTACAGGTTGGACTACTATTTCTCAATTTTCTCTAGCAACCACATTTACGGATGTAGAATGGGCGCCAGAATTGAATTTACTTGTAGCAATGACAAGTACTAGCATAGGATGTACATCGTCTGATGGTATTAATTGGTCTATATTTAATATACCTGTACCGGGTACTAAATATGTAACTTGGTCACCTGAATTAAGATTATTTTTAGCTTATAATACGGGTGGTAGTAATCCATCTTCGGCAACATCTTCTGATGGGATAACGTGGACAACACGCACTAATTCATCAATTGCCGGTTCTAATTTAAAGGGTGTATGGATTAGTGAATTATCATTATTTGTTTTATCACATACTTCAACAATAATAACATCACCTGATGGAATAAATTGGACTTCAAGAGTTACTATTAGACCTAGTGCGTATTCTGGAGTAACATGGTCACCTGAATTAAAAATGTGTATTATAGGAACATCTGTAAATTTATCATTTACATATTATTCATATGATGGAATAACTTGGTTAACTACGAGTATACCAGTTGGAATATGGAGAATTGCATGGAGTCCAGAGTTATATAAGTTTGTAGGAAATGCAAGTAATATTGCGACAAATATACAAAGTGCAGATGGATTGAATTGGACTACAACTACAGGTATATCTATAACTAGTTCAAATGGACATTTTGAATGGGTACGGGATTTATCCATGTTTATTGTATCTGGAAGTCCAATTAAATATTCATATAATGGTATAAATTGGAGAACAGCATTAAATCCCGGGTCAAGTAATATGTATAGATCATTGTGGGTAAGCGAGTTGGGAAGGTTTATATCAGTAGGTGGTAGTAGTGACACAGTAGCAAACAAGATAGTGACAGGTGGGATGTTACCAGGGAGATTGTCAGTGCCATTAGTATATAGTAGTACAATGGATAGTAATTTGGATATGTCGGGTACAACGATAACGATTCCGACTTTACGTGGAACGGCTATAACAAGTGGTTCATTGAATATACCTCAAATTCAGCCAACAGACGTAGATTTAGCATATACATTACGTATTGATGGTAATAGTAGTGAAGCTAATACCGCGATAACAACGGATGTAAGTGGGAATGTATATGTAGCGGGATACAGTATTTCAGCGACGCCAGTATCATTTTATGCAACGAATGGTAGCACAGTGCTTGGAACAATGATTAATGTTAATTCAAGTTTTAATGTGGGATATGTAGCGAAATACAATTCCTCAGGAACCTTGCAATATACATTACGTATTGATGGTGCTCGTGAGGAAATTAATAGCGCGATAACTGTAGATCCCAGTGGATCTATATATGTGGCGGGGTACTGTGCTTCCACGACGGGGTCATTTTATGCAACAGATGGTACCACAGTGGTTCAAACAATGGCTAATATGGCTACAAATGGGTCGTATACGGGGTATGTAGCAAAGTATAGTTCCTTAGGTGTGTTACAATATACATTACGTATTGATGGTACGACTAATGAACAGAATAATGCGATAACAACGGATTCTAGTGGAGCAATATATGTAGCGGGGCAGAGTACTTCGACGACGGCGTCATTTTATGCAACGAATGGGACGACAGTGGTTGGGACGATGGCGAATGTGAATACTCTTGGTATGGGATATATAGCAAAGTACAGTTCCTTAGGAGCGTTACAATATACATTACGTATTGATGGTACTAACAGTGAAGTTAACAATTCGATAACTGTAGATTCTTTAGGATTTGTGTATGTAGCGGGAAGGAGTGGTTCAACGACGGCGTCATTTTATGCAACGGATGGTACCACAGTGGTTCAAACAATGGCCAGTGTTAATACAAATAATGTGGGATATGTAGCGAAATACAATTCATCAGGAACCTTACAATATACATTACGTATAGACGGTATAAACATTGAACAGAATAATGCGATAACAACGGATTCTAGTGGATCTGTATATGTAGCGGGGCATAGTACTTCGACGACGGCGTCATTTTACGCAACGGATGGAACGACAGTGGTTCAGACGATGGCTAATGTTAATTCAGGTCAGATGGGATATGTAGCGAAATACAATTCTTCAGGAACCTTGCAATATACATTACGTATGGATAGTAATAACGGTGAATATAATACTGCGATAACGACGGATCCTAGTGGATCTGTATATGTAGCGGGGTATAGTAGTTCAACGATGGCGTCATTTTATGCAACGAATGGTACCACAGTGGTTCAAACAATGGCTAGTGTTAATACAAATAATGTGGGATATGTAGCGAAATACAATTCATCAGGAACCTTACAATATACATTACGTATAGACGGTTTAGGTATTGAACAGAATAACGCGATAACGACGGATTCTAATGGAGCAATGTATGTAGCGGGACAGAGTACTTCAATAACGGCGTTATTTTATGCGACGGATGGTAGCACAGTTGTTCAAACAATGGATAATATGGGAGCTAATATGGGATATGTAGCAAAATATGTCTTAAGAACTAGTATACTAGGAGCATCATTTAATTCAAATACAATTGGTAATATACTTACAACTGGTGGAAATGTAGGTATTAATACAAGTGTGCCTTTGAGTACATTACAAGTGAATGGTAGTTTAGCCAAGAGTTCAGGTACATTTGATATTCAACATCCTATATATGATGAACGTCGTTTAATTCATAGTTTCATTGAAGGTCCGCGATGTGATTTAATATATAGAGGACAAGTTACATTAGTGAATGGAACAGCAATTGTTAATATTGATAGAGATTGTGTTGCTGAAGAAGATTGTGTTATGACGGAAGGTACATTTACATCATTAGCTATAAACCCTGATGTATTCTTGACAAACAAGACAGGATTTAGTGAATTGACATATACATTATCTGGTAATACACTCACGATTACATCTGAAGAGAATACAAATGACATAGTATCATGGATGGTGGTTGCAGAACGTAAAGATGATATTATTAAACAATGGAATAGAACAAATCAAAATGGATATTTGATGACAGAATACGAATGAGATGAAGCAAATGAGATGAAGCAAATGAATAAGCTATTATAAAAACATTTTTATTTTACAAAAAAAATAAAAATAGTTAAAAGATTAATGTAATAATTTACTATCAATATATTTTGATCCCAATTTAGTTAAAGTTCCTATTCCGTAATCTTCTATAAAAAGATTACCTTCTGGATTTTCGTACCAGAAAATTGTAGGTGTATTAAACATTATATTAAAATAGTAAATAATATTTATACCATCCATAGTTAAGGTTGAGTATAATGTAGTATTTAATTCACGTTTCAAAATAATTGCTTCAATTCTAATGAATGGATTTCCCATAAATTAAATATATAAAAAAATATTAAATTAAATCAAAATGATAATTTGTAGTTTTTAATCCATAATTGGGTAGTTGTAGTTTAGATTTTAATTCTTTTGTTAAGATATCTAAAATAGGTGAGCTTTTTTGTTCAGGGCGTTTACAAATTTGGAGTGGGTCGACACAAGTGTTATTATTATTGGTATAAGTATAAGTATCAGTTTGTATATCAAAATGTTCAAATAATCTATCTTGATTATTATAATAACGGTATTGTAATTCTAAAGGTGAAAGATCGGATGTAGTTTGTGTAGAGACAGTTTGACAGGAAGTGGTCATAGTTTGTGTTTCTGTATTAACAGTCATTTTAGGTTGAGTATCCAAGATGGGTACAAAAGAAAGAATGTAAATGACTTGTTTAGTTGTTTCAGTAGAGTTCCAGATCCATCCTTTTTGAAGTGTTTGATTTTCGATAAAAATTTCACAAAAGGTATTATGAATGAAATAGTTTATATTGTCTAATTGGCAAGTATTTTTTAAATATTGTATGCAATCATGAAAAGAATTAGAAAAGTTGGTATTATATATGGATTCTTTATTGTTGATGATATCTTTGATTAGAATAAGAGATGTCATATATATAAATAGTACAAATAAAAAAAATATATACAACGTGTATTTATAAAAAAGTGAAAATAAAATTGGAAATATATTCAACAAGTGTGTAACATATGACGGGTTTTGCAAAATATTTGACTCAATTTACGAAAAATACGGGTGACTATCAGACTCATTTGTCATTTGGAAAGGGTAAGTATAATGTTCCTGATGAAAAATATGATGAATTTTACAAAATGTATTTTGAAGCGATAAAGAATGGAGAAGAGTTGACATTGATTGAGAAAATTTCAAATTCTAATTTTGCATTTTTCTTAGATTTAGAAACTCCTAAAAAACATGAAAATAAGATAAAAAGGGGTGATGTTGAAGAGATTATTAAAACAACAAAAGATGTAATAAAGGAGTATTTTAAGGGTGATGAAACTATTAAAGAGTGTATTATATCAAGAAGGATGGATAAGTATCATGTAAATTTTTATAATTTAGTTGTAAATAATGAATTGGGAATGTTATTATCTAAAAAGGTGGTAGAAAAATGTAAAGATGAGATAAAGGGGTATATTGATACATCTGTATATAGGACGGGTTTAAGAATGTTTGGATCAAGAAAAAGTAAAGAAGATAAGACAGGAGAGACTGTATATAAGATGTATGATATTGAAAATGATAAAGAGATGGATAATTCAAGTGATGATGTATTGATGAAGGTGATGATTAGAAGAAAAAAAGGAGTAAAAGTGACGGAGAATAGTATGAAAAGTGAAATTGTAGAAACAAAAGGTAAAAAAGTTCAAGTAAAAGGAGTAACGAATAATAAAGTAGTTGAGGAGATTTCAAGGTTATTGATGTATTTAAGGGATACGAATGTGTCTTTATCGAATTTTAAGATGGAGATAGGTAGATTATGTGCGACGCAGAACAAGGCGGGTATATTTTGTTATTATATATCATTGTGTGACAAGTATTGTGTATTCAAGTGTAGGGATCATAATAGGGATTCATCACCGATATATATGGAGATTAGTATAAATGGTGTGTATATGAAATGTTATGATGAGGATTGTATAGCGAGGCGTTATCCGGATGGTGGTTTCAAGTTGCCAGAGAATTTTAGTGAAGAGTATCCGCAGTTGTATATGAGTATGTCGACGAAGTATTGGAATACGGATGTGAAGATGACGGAAGAGATAAAGAGGCAGATGGAGATGAGTTTAAATGGTTCTCATTATCAGGTAGCAAAGGCTGTTTTTGAGATATACAAGGGGTATTTTAGGGTGGATGATATAAAGAATACGGAGTGGTATGAGTTTGATGGGAATAGGTGGAAGAAGAGTTATAATATGAATATTTTATTATCGGAGGAATTTCCAAAGTATTATCAGGGTATCAAGGTTAGTGATACGTCGGTAAAGGTGGATAATTTACAAGATTTTTTGGTGAATAGTGACAAGATGAATGCAAATTTGAGGAATCAGATGATAGATAGTATTATATCAAAGATGGAGAATGTGAGTTTCAAGAACAATGTGATGAGTCAAATAGTATATTTATTCAAGGCGTATGATGCGGATTTTTACAAGAGTTTGGATGAGAATCCATATTTAGTGGGTTTTAAGAATGGTGTGTATGATTTTAGTAGAATGATGTTTAGAAAGGGTGTTCAAAGTGATTATGTTACATTTTCTACTGAATACGAGTATATTGATTATGATGAGAATAATGAGTATGTGAAGGAGATATATGAATTTTTGGGTAAGATTATAACGAATAAAAAGGTGAGGGAGTATACATTAAAGATATTAGGGAAGTCATTGGTGGGTATTCCGGATGAGAGGTTTTATTTATGGACGGGTTTATCTGGTGCGAATGGGAAGTCGACATTGGTAAATTTTTTGGAGAATACGTTAGGGGATTATATTACGTCGGTGGATGTATCATTATTGACGAACAAGAGGACGGGTTCAAGTAATGCATCACCGGATATAGTGAGATTACGTGGTAAAAGGATATTTACATTTCAAGAGCCGGAGCATAATGATAAATTGAGGACGGGTATTTTGAAGCAGTTTACGGGTGGTGATACTATTGTGGCGAGAGAGTTATTCAAGGCGCCGGTATCATTCAAGTTGCAAGGGACGATGATTATGTGTTGTAATGATTTACCGGCGGTTACGTCGATAGATGGTGGTACTTGGAGAAGAATAAGAGTGGTGGAATTTAAGAGTAGGTTTTGTGATAATCCTGTAAAGGAGAATGAATTCAAGATAGATCCGTCGATAAAGTATAAGATAAAGGAGTGGAGGCCATATTTTATGAGTATTTTGATACATTATTATAAAAAGTTTTTAGAGGAGGGTTTAGTGGAGCCGGATGAGGTGAAGAAGGCGACGGCGAAATACAAGGTGGATAATGACAAGTTTAATGAATTTTTTGATGCGTGTGTGGATGAGGACAGCAGTGTATTTGAGTCGAATAAGGTGGTATATAATAATTTTTCATCGTGGTGGAGTTCGAATTATTCAACATCAAAGATTCCAGAGATCAAGGAGTTAAGAAGGGCGATGAAGATAAGATATGGTAATGAAAAAGAAAGGGTGATTAATGGGTGTGTAAATTATGGGTTTAATGTAAGGATGAAGGAATATGCGAGTGGTGGGGGTGTGGATGATGATGAATTTTAAGGGGTTAATAAAAATATATAAAATAAGAATTAGATGAATTATAAAATAAGAATTAGATGAATTATAAAATAAGAATTATATGAATTATAAAATAAGAATTAGATGAATTATAAAATAAGAATTAGATGAATTATAAAATAAAAATTAGATAAATTATAAAATATAAATTATTTTTTATAATTAATAGTAATTAGGGATAATGGAAGTTTCCAAAGAAGTGTATATGACACAAAGTGATTGGGAGCCATTAAATATGAAATGGAGAATAAAATTGAATTCTGAAAATTTTATGATAAAGAATACATTAGAGGAGAATACATTAGTGAGTGCTATAATAAATAGTGGGATTTTAAAGACAAGGGGGAAAGTTATGAATATGATAGCAAAGTATATAAAGGATATACCGCAGGGGGAGTTTGTGGATTTAATAGAGAATTATAGAATAAGTAGTGACAACAAAGTATATATAGGGGATTGGGATCCGTATAATATTCATAATAAGCGTGATTTTACAAAGCAGATAAAGATGTTAGGATTTAAATTACATGGGGATAATGTGACATTGTGTTTATTATCTAGGGTGTTAAAGGTGGATTTTATAATATTTGGGAGTGATTATAGTATAGAGGAATTATACAATGGGAATGACAAGATGATTATGATATATTATGATAAGGAGAGGAGTAATTATAGGGTGATGGGTATAAGGGGTATAAGGGGTGTAAGGGGTGTGGGTGGTAGGGTAAATATGAAGATAGATGTGTTAATAAACAAGATAAAAATGTCAAAAGAGTTAATTGGTGTGTTGGATAAGAATGAATTTTATTTAGGGCATATAAAAAATATATGTGAAGAAAAGGTGTGTAAAAAGATGGTGTTACCTGAGTTAGTAGGGGAGTTAGAAAATAGGATGCAAATAAAATTGGATGTTGAAGATAGAAAAAAGGTAATAAGTATGATAAGGGGATGGTTACAAGATGAGATGTATTTTAAAAAGGGGAGGATGCAATTAAAAAGTAGTAATATGAATATAGAATAAGATTTATATATATTTTATTATATAAATATATATTAATGAAGATAGATATAACAAGTTTGGTATTAGTATTGTTAATATTATGTATGATATATTATAATAGAAGGGAGGGGTATGATAATGTATATGAGTATAGGGAATTTTCGACGGAAAATGTGGCAGAATCAACAAAAAAATATTTTAATATGTTGTTAGATCCGATGGATATAAAAAAAAAAGTATATATACACAGTGTATTTAATAGTTTACCGTATGATGGTGAATATAAAAGTAAGAGTGATGTACATATATTAGTGAATGGAGAAACGTGGGATAAAGGAAATTTAGAGAATTATGATGTAAAATTGATAATGGAGGAAACTGATCTAAAGAAAGGTATAATATGTCATCCTTTATTTATAATGGATAGTTATGCATATAATTCTTGGCCAAAGTATATGAGTGTACGTAATCCGGTTAAGAAGAATAAATTTTGTATATTTGTAGTAAGTAATGGAAGTAATGATATAAGAAATAAATTTTTTAAAAAGTTAAGTGAATATAAAAAGGTTGATAGTGGTGGTGGTGTATTTAATAATATAGGTATGAATGCTCCAAGGAATGATGAACTTAAGGGTGATTATAGTTATTATAATTTTTTATCAGAGTACAAATTTATGATATGTTTTGAGAATACATCAAAGCCGAATTATTTGACAGAAAAATTGGCGGGTGCGTATTTAGGGAATACGGTACCGATATATTGGGGTGCGAGTAAAGTTAGGGAATGGTTTAATAAGGGTGCTATATTACAATTAGAGGAGACGGGTACGGAGGAGGAGATGGATAGGTTAATAAACAAGATAAAGGAGATAGATAATGATGATATATTATATGATGAGATATATAGACAGCCGTTGATGTATGAGATACCGGAGGAGATGAAAATGGAGAATATAAGAGAGAAGATTAAAAAAATAATAGATTAATTTATAGGATAGAGTCGGAGTCGATAATAAGATTGTTATTGTTATTGAGATTGTTATTGAGATTGTTATTGAGATTGTTATTTTTTTGAGAATGATTAAAGCGATTATTAATAACATTGATAGTTTGTAGATGTGTGGGTAGGTGATGTGAGTGTATGGTACTATCGATGCCTTCGACGTTAAAGAGTGGGTTAGTGTAAGTGTAAGTGTTGGCGATTGAATAAATGATATGATCTGATGCGCAGTTGACATTATTATGATCGAGGTTAATAATGGTGATGTCATTCCAGTTATCAATATTTTTATATTCGGGTATACAGGAGTCGAGGATAGTGATCATTCCTTGTAAGTTGATGAGATAAGCTGCGCAGCACCACATATTATGTATATGTTTTTGCCATCCAAGGGTATTTTTATTGTACATTTGTTCAGCGAGGGGTCCACTAGCGACGAGTTGTAATATTTCCCAATTGGGTGGTGCGGAGTTGACAAGTTTAATCCAATCGGGCATTTCAAGGGTGATAAGGTCATCTTCGGTGATAAGAGCGTAATTATTGGTATTTTTATTTTTAGAGATATTATAGATGAGATTTTTATAGGCTATAAAGATGGATTTAAGGTGTGATAAAGTGCAAGCAATTTCTAATTCTGTATTAATTTTGCAAGTTGGCGAGATATAAATTTTGTATTTTTTAATATCGTGAGGTGTAATAGCGGCAATTCTTTCAGTTTGTACATCTTGGTATTTAGAAAGGCGTTCTTCATAGCGTTGTTTACGATTGATTGATTTATCAAGATTGATATAATAAAATACGGGTGTATGTGGGTTGGGTGGTGTTATAGAATTATTTTGTATATAATTTTCGTAAATGATTTTTATTAAAGCAATGAGGAGTGCAATAAGTGAGAATATGATGGCGAGTTGCAAATAAAGAACGCTATTAATGGTTTCTTTTTGCATAATATAAAGTTCCTTAATAAATGTATATAAAAAATAAATGTGTAATTGTATAATTAATAAAAAATATTATATTGAGTAGTAATATATAAATGAAGAATAAGAATTTAATAATATTAGTGTTAGTTTTATTTGCATTATATTATTTGTTTTCAAAAAAGGAAACAATGGCTGATTTTAATCCAATGTATAGTGATGGTAGGGGTTATAATTTAGGTGGTGGTGGTAGAGAAGCGGTAGAAGAAAACAAAAAAACGAAGATGTGTTCTCAAAATGCGATAAATGACGCATATACTACATGGACTTTTGGTTCACAAAAGTTTGTTAGATAATAATGAATATTTAATTAAATTTAATTATTTTATTTTTTATTAATATAAACAAAAATAAAATGGAAACGGTTACAATTATATTGGTATGTTTTATTTTACTTGTTAGTATAAGTATTTCTAGTTGGATGGGGTCATGGACGACGCGAGTAGGTGTTAATTTTTACAATTCTTATAATTATGTGGATCTTATAAAAAATGATAACAATGATTTGTTATCAATAAAGTCGATGAAGGCATATCCTTCATCGAATACATATAAATATAAGGTATATGGATATAAAATAGATAAAGATGGATATAAATTTGTAAAAGAATTTAATCCAGATACAACGGGTATAGCTACAATTACTGAGGATATTAATTACGTAATAACAACAGACAATTCTAACCGGGGGGAATATTGGATTGGTAAGGAACCAATATTTGAAGCTCCTAATGAAATATGGGTTAGCATGATTAAAGATAAATATGAACAAACAAAAAAATAAATAGATTAACTGAAAGAAGATGTTTTTACAAGTATTTTTATAGTTTGTTATTTAATTTTAATATATTTAATATTTGTTAGATAATTATATCATTCATAGAAATATCAAATTTCATTTTGATATCATTTATTATATCATTTTGTAAGACTGAACTAAGGGCTTTTTTGACAGTTTTTTTATTTAATTCTTTACGTAATTGTTTTATAGTATCTTCGTACATTTCAAAATCGAATTCTTCATCTTTTTTATATTTTTTAAGAAATTCAGTAAGTTTAATTTTCAAATTATTAAGCATAGGATCACTAAGTAATTCGCAAGTATCTTTTAATTGTTTAATAACTTGAATAGTATTGCCGTTTTCATCTTTAATGGTGCAATTATATGTGGGAGGTTTTTTTTTAATATATTTGACAGCATGATTCTCGGGGTGATCTTTATTGCAAATAAAATTTTTAATATAATTAGAGAGAAGAAGATTAAGTTGTTGGGGGTTTTTATTTTGAGAAAAATCATAAGTTTCGACGAGTTCTTTCATAACGTTAGGTTCTACATAGTCAATTTTTAAATTTGTAATTGGGTTTATTTCTATTTTGATATTAAAGTTCATCATTTTATTATAATTACCTCCTGATATAAATTGGGATGAAGATTCGATATGTGATGGTATTGGAGGTTTATGTAAAAGATTATTATATTTTTCTTCAAGTATTGTATATTTTTTTTCAAGATTATATATTTTATTATTTAATTCTTCCCAATTTGTTAAAAGAGAAGATGTACATCTTTGTTCTTTGAGATGTTTTTGTAAAGATTGTTTATATTTAAAGTCAAATTGGCATAATGAACATGTGAAACTCATATGTGTTATTATCTTAATATTTTAAATTATTTTTTTTATTATTTTTAACCATTTAGCCAGATAAATAATAATAAAAATCATTATATAATAAAAATTAAACCATAAATATAACAAAATATAAAAATACTTGTAAAAACACTGGTTAAAAAATTGAAAGAGAGGGAGGTTTTTTTTGGAAAAATCTATTTTTTAAAAAGTGAAAATTTGAAATATTTTTAAAAAATTTTTATAAAGATATTTTTCAAAAAAATAGAAATAGGGGCTTTTGAAAATCTTGGAAATTGAAAAAAAAACCTCCCTCTCTTTCAATTTTTTAACCAGTGTTTTTACAAGTATTTTTATATTTTGTTATATTTATGGTTTGATTTCCATTGTATTTATTAATTGTCAAGAATTTTATTGGTTAAATGATAATGGCATAATCCATGGGTATTATTTTTAAAAAATGAAAATAGAATGTGGAGTAAAGTTTAAATAGAATGAAAAGGGAGGATTTTGAGTTGTATGTATATAGGAATGGTTTTGAAAAAATGAGATTAATGGATATATTGGATGTATTAAGTGTAAAAACGATGGAATGTATTGTGAAAGATTTAAAAAAATTGGAAGGAAATAAAGATGATGATAATATAGTGTATATATATACAGATGGTGGTGCGACAAATAATGGAAAGGTGAATAGTAAGGCTGTTTATGGTGTATATATAGAAGGTATGGAGGAGGTGAGTGGTGTATGGGAGGTGGAGGGTAAATGTACAAATCAGATAGCGGAGTTGATGGGTATAAGGAGGGCGTTAAGTATAGTGGAGGATTTTAATATGAGGGGTGTGGTGATATGTACTGATAGTATGTATGGTATAAAGTGTGTGACGGAGTGGTCGAAGAGGTGGAAATCAAATGATTGGAGGACGGCGAAGAAGGAAGAAGTAAAGAATAAAGAGTTAATAAAGGAGATATTAGAGATATATGAGAGGAATAGTGATAAGGTAGAGTTTAAGCATATAAAATCTCATACAAAGGAGCCAGAGGAGAAGGATACATTATATTATAGGATGTGGTATGGGAATAAAAGGGTGGATGATATGATAAAGGTGTGTTTAGAAAGGGATAATTAAATAATATAAAGAGTAATGAAATTAGAGCAGTATAAGATATTAAATAATACATTAGTATTAAAATTTGATAGAAAGTTTAAGCAAATAAGATTATTAAAGTTAGAGTTGATAGATGAGAGTAAAGTGGAGACGGATAATGTAGAGATGAGATTTTCAAAGGAAAAGGATGAGATAATTTTATTTATGAGGGATAGTATGGTATTTGTAATGTTATATATAAATATGATAGATAATGAGGAGTGTAGTGATGGGTATTATATAAGGAATGATAAATGTGATATAAAGGAAGGGTGGGGTCAAGTGGGTATGGAGGGTATAGGGGTATTAATAAAGTCAAAGGCGGGTGATTTTTTTAGTAGTAAAGTGGAGGGTGTGGAGAAGAGGGTATGTTTAATAAAAAGTGAAAATATATTTGCAGAGATAAATAGGAGGTGTGACAAAGAAATAGGTGAGGGTATAAGGTCAAATTGATGTGATGGATTTTGTAAATAAATTAAGAAATGTGTCATTAGATTTAGAAAAGTTATATATAAAGGGTATAATAAGTATGATAGATGTGATATATGAGGAGTGTGATGTGGTGGAGAGGGGTACAAAGAAGTTTATGAGTAAGGAGGAGTTGATAGCGAGGTGTAGGTTGGTTACGAAAGAAAATATATGTAAAGCGATGTGTCAGAGTGGTAGTAAATGTATAAGAAAATGTATTGATGGTGGGGAGTATTGTAAGATGCATATAGGGTTGAGTATAAAGGATAATATGAATAGTATGGTTTATATGTATGAGAAAAAGCAGATGGAAGGAGATGTAGATGTAGATGTAGATGTAGATGTAGATGTAGATGTAGATGTAGATGTAGATGTAGATGTAGATGTAGATGTGAGTGGTATGAGGGTGAAGTTTATAGAGGATAAGTTTTATTATGTGGATGAGGTGTATATATATGACAGGGGTACGAAGGAGAAGGTGGGTTATATAAGTAAAGAGGGGTATATATTGACGGATGATCCTTTTGTATTGGGTGCGTTTGAATAAATGAACGCGATTTTGCGTTTAGAATAAGTAAAGAGGGGTATATTTTAGATAAAAGGTTTAAAAGTAAATGAATATAAATATTAGAAATGATTTCAAGGGTTATAATTTTTGGTAGTGATGGTATGTTGGGGCGTTATTTAACTAAATGGTTAGGAGAAAAATATAATATAATTACATTAACGAGGGGGGAGTTTGATGTTTTAGATTATATTGGTATGAATATGACAAGAAATTTGGAGACATTTTTAGATAAATATCAATTGGATGAAAATACGTTGATTATAAATTGTATAGGATTAATTCCTCAGGCGTCTATAGTAGATGATATGAATTATATTTATATAAATAGTATATTTCCGGTGAAATTAGCTAATATATGTAATAAGAATAATTGTAAATTGATTTATCCTACGACAGATTGTGTATATAATGGGGAGGGGGGTTATCCGTATACGGAAGACAGTATAAAGAATGAGAGTGGTATATATGGTTTGAGTAAAATGTTGGGTGAAAATATAAATGCGACAGTTATACGTACGAGTATTATAGGGGAGCAATTAAAAAATGGGTATTCATTATTAGAAGTGGTTAAATCGAAAAGGGGTAGGGGGATGAATGGGTATGTGAATCATTATTGGAATGGTATTACGTGTTTACAGTATTCAAAGATTGTGGAGATTATGATAGAAAATGATATTTTTTGGAAGGGTGTTAGACATATTTATTCACCGAAGGGTATATCTAAGTATGAGTTGGTTAAATTAATTAATAAATATTATAATTTAAATATTTTGATAAATCCTATATGTGTAGGGGACATTGATATAAATAAGACGTTATCTACAAAGTACGAATATCATGACGAGTATCAGTTACATGATTTAAATAAGTATATACCGATGATTGAAAAGCAAATAGAGGAGTTGGTGGGATTTAATATAAATTAATTTTTAAATATTTAAAACAAGTTATTTAAAAAAACGTTAACATAAGATAGAATAATGACTGTAATTCCGAATGAAAAGATGAAGGGTTATAAATTGACGTTGGAAGAGGTTAATGTTATTATATCTAGATCGATTGATAGTAATGATATAAATCAGACGCAGGTGTTAAGAATGGAGGCTATAAGATTATTACAGGAGTTGGTTGAAGTGATACCGATAACGGATTATTTGTTAATAGATAGTAAGCCGTATATTCCGCGTGATATATATATTCAGATGTGTTTTAATTTAGGGACATTGTACAAGACGTATGTTGAGACGCAGGTGATGAATAAAAAGCGTGAGTTGTACAAGAATGAGTTAAATAGGGTGGATGATGGGGAAGGAATAACAAATGAGCAAGAAAATCTTTTTAGGAGGGGGGTAAGTGTGTTACATAATATTTTAAAAATTAAATTTGAAGATGATTTAGCATTAAAGCAGATAATAAGTATTTTTACACAATTATGTTTTTTTAATCAAAATGATATACAAAAATCTTTACAATATTTACAGGAGGCGTTATTATATCAGCCGGACAATGAAACGATTCATTATAATTTAGGTTTTGTATTTCAAAAGTTAAATAAATTAGAGATGGCTATGATTCATTACAAGTTAAGTTTTACGTTAGCAAATAATAAGATAATAATGATGGGTAATAAAAATACATTACAAAATGGGAGGAGGGAATTGGTGGAACTGGCTATAAATGATTTGAATGGGTTATCGTGTATTTTTAGGTCGGTGAAACAATGGCCAGATGCGTTACATTATTTATTAAAGGCTGAAAAGTTGGATTCATTAGATCCTGATATTCAGAATCAGTTGGGAGTGGTATATACGGAGATGAGACGTACGGATTTAGCAGAGGTTGCGTATAACAAGGGTATAGCGAATTACAAGAGGACGTTTGTATCGACTGATTCTGAATTTTTGCAGTCTGAGATTTATTTAAATTTAGGGCATATGCATGCGTATAATGGTGATAATGGGAAGGCGGTGGAAAGTTATAACAGGTCATTAAAGATATCTCCGAAATTTTCACTTCCATTTCAGAACAAGTTGATGAATTTAAGTTATTTTTTTGATGAGTTTGAAGATAAAAAGTATATATTAAAACAGCACAGGATGATAAATAAATTATATAACAAGGTGAAGGATTTGTATGTGTTTAATGAGAGTTTTTTCAAGACTGTTGATAATAAAATCAATATAGGGATTATATCTGGAGATTTTGTGGATCATCCTGTGAGTTTTTTTATAAGGACATATTTAAGGAATTTTAACAATGAAAGGTTTAATGTGACGTGTTATTCGGAGTGTATAATAGAGACGTCTTTATACAATAAGGAATTAAAATTTAAATTTATAAAGAATAAATCGGCGGTTGAGGCGGCTAATATGATATATGATGATAAGATACATATATTAATGGATCTTGCTGGGCATACGGCGTTTAATAGATTAGATGTATTTGCACTAAAGCCGAGTCCTGTGCAGGTGACATATATAGGTTATCCGTATTCGACGGGTTTAAATGAGATGGATTATAGAATAACGGATGATATATGTGATAAAATGGAGGTATCACAAGATTTTTATACTGAGAGATTGTTAATGTTAAAAAATTGTTTTTTATGTTATGATCCTGTATTAACGCGTTCTTATTCAAATGAGAGGCCATTTGTGAATCCGAAGTTAGAGGGGCAGCCTTATTTAAAGAATAATAAAAAGATATTAACGATAGGGTGTTTTAACAGGGTGAACAAGATGACATCGGGTGTGACAGATTTATTTAATAGGATATTAAAGTCAAATGTGGATATAAGATTTGTGTTTAAAACAAAGGCGTTATTGAATAAGAATATAAAGGTTAGTTTTATAAAGAGGTTTGATGAGAGTGTAAGAAGTAGGATAAATGTGGTAGATTGTACGATATTACATGAGGATCATTTATTGGAGTATAACAAGATAGATGTGGCGATAGATACATTTCCGTATTCTGGTACGACGACAAGTTGTGAGGCGTTATTGATGGGTGTGCCTGTGTATACGTTATATGATGACAAGTATTATTTTCATGCGCAAAATGTGACGGCGAGTATATTAAAGAATTCGGATTTGGATGAGTATATATGTTATACGAAGGATGAGATGATAGAGAAGATAAATGGTTTAAGTAAAAGGGGTGATAAATATTGGAGTGGATTAAAGGGTAGTGTAAGGGATAGATTTATAAATGGGAGGGTGTGTGATAAGGGTGAGTATATGAGAAATTTGGAAGGGTTATTAGAAAAATTATATTCAAGTTCAAATTAAATAAAAAAAAAGTAAGTATATAAATAAGAAGAAAATGGGAAGAGTTATAGGATGGGGTTATAATAATGTAGGGCAGGCGTTATTTGATTTAAATATGAGTGATGTGGTGGATATAGCGGGTGGGCGTGAGCATTCGATTGCGTTAAGGTCAAATAGTTCTGTAATAGCATTAGGAGACGAGGTGTGTAGAGATATTCCTGAGAGTGCATTATCGAATGTGATGGGTATAGCGGCTGGTTGGTATCATTCATTGGCGTTAATGTATGATGGTACGGTGGTTGGTTGGGGTCATAGGGCGGTGGTGCCTCAGAATATACCGAGGCTTGTGAAGATAGCGGCGGGGGAGTTTTTTTCGTTGGGTGTAACAGGTGAAGGTGAGATGGTAATTTGGGGGTATCGTGCGCCAATATTACCAGAAGTGATGAAAAGGAATGTGGTGATGGTGTCAGCGTCAAAGGGTGATATAATGATTTTAAAGGATGATGGTAGTATAGTTGTATGTAATATTAATGGAGAGTTGTACAAGGATGTGCCTTTTAATGCGCATTCGAATGTGAAGAGTATAAGTGCTGGTAGGAATAGATTTTTTGTATTAAAGAAAGATGGGAGTGTTGTGTATTGGGGAAAGATGTTAAATAATATGTTAATGGAAGAGTTAAAGAGTGATGTAGTGGATATAAGTGCTGGTGATGATTTTTTAATAGTATTAAAGAGTGATGGTAGATTAGTGGTGATGGGTGATGATTGGGGTGGGCAATTAGGAGTACGAAAATTAGAGAGGGGTGAGAAAATAAAGAAGGTGGTTGCTGGGTGTCATCACGGATTAATATTATTAGAATAAATTACGTCGAGAATAAATTACGTTGAGAATAAATTGAAAAAATAACAAGATTATAAAAATTCAAAATAGAATAATGTATCCTATTTTGTATGGTATGGACAAGAAGAGTAAGATTAAGGAGTGGAGGATAGAGGTATTTGACAAGGGGTCATATTCGATAGTGGAGTGGAAGTATGGTTATGTAGATAATAAAAAGATAGAGTATCAATTACGTGTGGATATGGGTAAGAATATAGGGAAGTCGAATGAGACGACGCATTATCAGCAGGCGTTATTAGAGGCGAGGTCAAAATGGAATAAGAAGAAGGATATAGAGGGTTACAAGGAGGATATAAATCAGGTGAGGAATGTGGAGGGTATAAATAAAAAAGTTGAAAATACGGTTGATATGGGATATAAGGTGGATATATATCCGATGTTGGCGCAGGAGTATAAAAAGCATATAAAAAAGGTGGTATATGGTTGTTATATTCAACCAAAGTTGGATGGTTATAGGATGTTATATAATAACAATTCAAAAAAGATGACGACACGTACGGGAAAGGATTACAAGATTCTGTATAATACGGAATTATTTAAAGAGTTGGAGGGTATAGATTATATATTGGATGGGGAGTTGTATGTACATGATAAGGATTTTAATTTTGAGATATATGGTGTTCTTAGAAAGCAGAAAAATTTAACAGAGGAAGACAAAAAGAACTTGGGGAAAATAGAGTATCATGTGTATGATATAGTTAATTTAGAGAGGACATATGAAGAGAGGATGAAAATACTAAGTGAGTTGTTTAAAAATAATAGTTTTAAGAAATTAAGATATGTGAGAACGGAGAGGTGTGAGACGAATGAGGATATAGAGAGGTGGCATAAGAAGAATATTGAAGATAATTATGAGGGGTCGATGATTAGAAATGCAAAAGGGATGTATAAATGTAAATTTAGATCGTATGATTTATTAAAAAAGAAGGATTTTGATGACAATGAATATGAGATAGTGGATATAACGAGTGAAAATGATTCCAGGACGATGGATAAATTAGTTGTATGGGTATGTAAGACTGTTGATGGGCAGTTATTTAATATTCGTCCAAAGGGGAATGAGAAGGAGAGAAAGATGTTATATAGGGAGGGTAAGAAATATATAGGGAGTAAATTATGGGTCAAATATTTTGGATTAACGGAGAATGGTATTCCGAGATTTCCGAGTACAAAGACGGAGTCTTATGCAAGTTATATAAGGGATATTGTAGAATAATAAAAGAATATAAATAATATTTGATGTGGTAAATATGAATATTATTTTTATAAATGTATATATAATATGAGTGGTAGTAGTAAGCTATCGTTTTCTAAACCATTAAAAGGTGAGCAGATTGTATCAAATTACGGTTCATTTGACGTGATTACGGCAAATTCTATTATATTAGAGACAGTGAATATTGCAGGTGTATATGAAGATGGTGTATTCTTAAATGTGTCGATTAAGGATTCAGATATAAGTAATACGGTAATAGGTGCGGAGGGTGCATCAGCGGCGTATTTTACATATTTGACTGTTAGAAATGATGTATTATTTCAGGATGGTGATAATTTTATGAGATGGGATTCAAATACGGGTGTATTATCATTATCGGATGATTTGGTGGTTGAGGGGTGTTCATATTTAGGGAATATAGAGATATGTGATAATACGATAAGGGCGGTGAATACAAATGGAGATATAAATATTGTTCCGGACAATACGGGTACAGTTTATGTAAGGGGTGCATTTTATAATACGACGACATCAGGTAATTTTTATAGTGAGGTTAAGAAAGGTGGAGCGACAATTAATGTAAGAGATAATATAGTGTTATATTCAAGTTCAGGTACGGCGGATGTGACGACATTTGATAATCAGACATATAGGGCAGTGAATGGGGATATAACGATTGGGACGGAAAGTTTAACATCAAAAAATATAAGTACGATTCGTAATACAAATGGAAGTGTATTAGTGACGACAAATACATTTCATGGATTAAAAGGGGGTGATTTGATAACGATTACTGGGGCGAATTCATTAAACAATACATATACAGTTGGGAGTATAATATCGAATACATCATTTTTATTGGGGTCTGTAGAGACGGTGATTCCATCTACGATAACGTCGGGGTCATTTTTAAAGACATTGACGAACAAGATTATATTAGATACGGCGAATATGATTACAATTCCGAGTGAGACGGAGTTAGTGTTTGGTCCTACGTGTAATAATATAGTTGGGAATACGTCAAGTTTAATGATAAGTAGTTGTAATGATGTGGTATTTAATGTGGGTACATCGAGTTCAATAAAGATTCCTGAGACGACCGAGTTGCAATTTGGTACATCGGGGAATAATTATATAAATTTTTTGGGTAATACAGAGGGGTCTTTAAATGTATTTGGAGAGAGTCAAGTTAAGATAAATGGTCCTATGATGCAGATAAATACGACGAATACGCGTTTTTATGATCCTATATTGACGTTAGGGGATTATACATTAAATGGGAGTGAATCAAAGGATAGAGGTATAGAGTATAGATATTTTGATTCGATTAGTAATTCGATGAAATTAGGGTGGTTTGGGTACAAGGCGTCAACGAACAAGTTTACATTTATGGTGGATGCGATAAATACGAACGAGTTAATAACGGGTACGTTGGGTAATTTTGATATGGGTGCATTATCGACGATGCAATTGGATATATCATCGGGTGGTAATTTAAATATGAATTGTGGAAATATAATAGGTGTGAATACTATAAGTGGTTGTGGAGGAGTAATAAATATATCGGCGGGTACAAGAGTATCATTGATGACTGGGCAGGTATTATTACCAAATAATGTTCCATTGTCATTTGGGACGAATGGGAGTAATATATTAGAGAATACGGTATCAAGTTTAGTGATATCGTCGAGGAATATTAATTTAAGTGCGTCATCTATGATTTTGCCTATAAATTCGTATATATCATTTTCGGGTAATTCAGTGGGTTTACAGAGGATAAGTGGGAATACATCGGGGGAGTTATTAATAAATGCGAGTAGTAATATATATTTGACACCGTCGGGAGGGAGTGTGATAGTTCCAAGTGATATAAATGTGCAATTGGGTGGTGTGTCGCAGGTGATATATGGGAATACGGGTGGTATAGTATTATTGACTGGTAATTCTGGTAGTTCAATGACGTTGGTATCAAATGGTAGGGTGAATGTGAATAGTTCATTTGGAAATGTGGAGTTGAATGCGAATAGTGGGGATATATATTTATATACGAGTGTGGGTAGTACGAGAATATTAGAGAATAAATTTTTGGTGTTTAGTAATGGTGGTACATCGAATAGTATATTAGGTTCATCAGGTAATTTAGTGATAAATGGGTCTGGTGGTAGTAGTAGTATTAATTTAAGGAATGCAAAGGACATTAATTTATTAGCGTCGAGTGCGGTGAATATTCCGGTTGGTGTTTATTTAACATTTAGCGATGGTTCGAGGTATATAGTTGCGGATACATCGGGGAATTTGGTGATGAATAGTAATAGTGTGATAATATCTAATACGGGTGGGAGGTTAATAATAAATAATGAGAATACGTATATAACAAGTAGTAATTTTAATGTGAGTGGTAATGTAATAAATTTTGATAGTACAAATGTGAGGGTGAGGGATCCTATTATAACATTAGCGAATTATGATATATTAGCGGATGATAATAAGGATAGGGGTGTGGAGTATAAATATTTTGATGTGACGAGTGGATCGATGAAATTGGGGTGGTTTGGTTGGAAGGATAGTAGTAATAGATTTACGTATTATTCGGATGCGATAAATACGGGTGAGGTGATAACGGGTACGTTGGGTCAGATGGAGATGGGTGGGGCGATAATATCGAATAATTTATCATTTACAAATGTTGGAGTGATAGATATGAATTGTGGCACGATAGGGAATGTTAGGACGTTGATAGGGTGTGGTGGTGTATTAAATGTGATAGGGACGAATAGTGTGAATGTGACATCGAGTAATATAATGTTAAATGCTAGTACAAAGGTTGAATTGCCATACAATATACCTATTGCATTTGGTGGGACGACTGTGAGTATATCAGGTGATACGAATGGTAATATGAGGATATTGGCGTCGAACAATTTGATAATAGATGCGAATGTGCAGATAAATGGTACGACGATGAATGTGTATAGTACGGTGACGAATATACAGGATCCGATAGTATCATTGGGTGGTGTGAGTGGTCCGATAGTGAATGATAACAAGGATCGTGGTGTGGAGTTCAAGTGGGGGAATAATGTGAGTACAAGGACTGGTTTTTTTGGGTATAAGAATGATTTGGGGAGGTTTGTGTATATACAGGATGGTATAAATAATAACGAGGTATTTTCGGGGTCATATGGTAGTGTACAATTTGGGGATGGTTATTTTAGTAATTTAGATTTAGCGAATGGTACGATATCGAATGTAAAGACGATAACAGGGAATGATATAAATATAAGTTCAGGAAATATAATAATTCCATTTAATTCGAGGATAGGTTTTGGTTCGACGTCGAGTAGTATATCTGGGGATACGGGTGGTAATATAAGGATAACATCATTAAGTGGTGGTATATCATTATTGACGAATACGGGTGGGACTGGGTTTATAAATATTAATAAGAATACGTCATTAAATGTGGGTGGTTCGACGATAATAGAGAATACGAGTGGTAATATACAGATAATAAATACATCTGGTAATATAGAATTGCAGCCAAAGGAGAGTGTTACGATGCCGGTAAACAAGTATTTACAATTTGGTACGATTAATAACAGTATATTAAGTGATGGGCAGAATTTGATATTGAATGGGTATAATGGTATTAGTATGAATTCATCGTCGGTGACGATATCTGGTTCGGTGAATATAACGGGTACATTAAGTACATCAAATACGGATTTTGATTTAGACAAGTTTATATTGCCATTGGGTACATTTCAGCAGATGTTAATAATGGGTATAAATAGTTATGTGGGGAGTACGAATGGGAATATAAGGATTACGACGGATGGTGTGAATTATTTAGTGGTGGGAGACAAGGTGATATTATCAAATACGAATTCGACGCCGGTGGTGGATGGGGAGTATACGGTGGTGGAGATAATAGATGGTTCTAAATTTTTGATAAGCAAGGTTGGTGGTATAAGTGTGAGTGGTAGTATGGGTAATGTAAAGAGTAATTTAAAGGTTAATCCGGGTAAGGATGTGGGTATAGGGGTAAATTATTGGAGGGATTTGGTTGGGAACAATATAGTGACGGGTTCGGTGAATTATCATACGGGATTTTTTGGTTGGAAGAATACGTTAAATAGGTGGATGTTTTACAGTGATGCGGTGATAGAGGATGATGTGGTGTTAAGTGGTACGTTAGGGAGTATAGAGGTGAGCAAGGTGAATACGAGTAATATGAGTGGGTTTGTGTTGGATGGTGGTATATCAGCTGGGTCGAACAGGGTATCGGGTAGTGATTTTAGGATAAATGGTGGTTCGATAGATACGACGCCGATAGGTGCGACGATGCCACAGACGGGGCGTTTTACGAGTTTAAGTAATACGACGTTGGCGTTATTTAGGGATGTGACGATGGAGACGTCATTAAAGTTTAATATAGATAGGTATGATATAACGAGTAGTTTACCGGTGTCAAATCCGAGGGTTGATAGGGTATTGACGGTATTTACGGTGACAGGGGTGAATTATACGAGTAGTGTAGGTGAGATGCAGTCGAATCCGTCGTTGGTGGCGGATGGTACATACAAGATGTTAGTGTGTGGTGGTATGGGTGTGGGGTGTCAACATACGATAAATTTTGGGGAGGATAGGTTGATATGTCCGAATCCGATGACGGGTACGAAGCCGACGAAGTTGGTATTTAAGAGGAAGGGTCAGAGTTGTTCATTGGTGTATGATCAGGTGTTAGGTGGGTGGATATTATTAAATTCGGGGGCGTATGTACTGTAGGTGATTCGTGTATTTTGTGTATTTTATGTATTTTGTATTTTATGTAGTGTGTTATATAATAATTAGGTAAGTTTAATATGATTAAAAAAAATAATTAAATTAAATAAAAATGGATGAGCAGCAGTATATAAATTTATTTTTTGAGAGGATGCAGAATAGTATAAATACGATACCGTATATGATAAAGGATATAGAAAAGAAGTTTCCGAGGAGTTTTATATTACAGTATTATATAGGGTTTTATTATGAAAAGGTGGAAGAGTATGAGAAGGCGGAGACTAAATTTAAAAAGTCAATAATGTTAGAGCCATTATTTACGTCACCTTATTTAAGTTTATGTAGTTATTATATGAATATGAAGAGGTATAATGAGGCGGAGGAGTATATATTAAAGGTATTTGGTAAGAGGATGATGGATATGACTTCATTAAAAAGAGAGCGGAAGATAAATGCGGATGATAATTTTAGGATGGGTACGATGTTAGGGTTTATTTATATGAATAATGGGTTGATTGAAAAGGCGGAGGGGGTGTATAGAAAGACGAAAGATATATTACAAGAGTATTGTAAGGATAAAACGAGTCCGATATATGCGGAGGGTATGAAGGTGTTATGTTTAGAGTTAGGGAGGATATATAGTACAAATGATATAAACGGGGCATTTAAGATGTATTATACAGGTTTGAAAGTAAAGTGTCATGGTAATGGAAAAGAAAAGTTAAATAAAATGATAGAAGAGTTGGATAGGGATTTATTGGAGGGTTGTATGTTACAGATACATTATGTAAAGGAGGAGGATATAGGTATAAAGTATGATATAGGTGAGATGGTAAAAAGTGTGTATGGTAAGTATGTAATTCCGAAATTTCCGGATGATAATAGGAATAGTAAGATACATATAGGGTATATATCACCTGATTTTAATAAGAATGCGGTAGGTTTATTTATAACACCATTATTAAAATATTTTAATAAGGATAGATTTGAGGTATTTTGTTATTATACGAATAACAAGAGTGATGAGTTTACAGAGGTTTTCAAGTCATATCCTGGTATTAATTGGGTGGAAGTGAGTATGTTAAATAATAGTGAGATATATAATATGATGAAGTTTAGACATAAATTGGATATATTGGTGGATTTAATAGCGTGTGGGCATGGTGGTAAGTTGGATTTGATAGCGATGTCACCGGCGAATGTAATAATAAATTATCTTGGGTATCCTGGTACGAGTGGTTTAAGACAGATGACATATAGATTAACTGATAGAAATGTGGATATAGGTAATGAAAAGAAATATGTAGAAGAGTTAATATATATGCCGAGGAGTTTTTTATGTTTTCATATGTTTGAGAATATAGGAGAGGTCAGGATTAATTATAAGAAGAGGGTGGATAACAAGGTATGTATAGGTATAATGAACAAGTTACAGAAGCATCATAGTGAAGTGCGTAAGGTGTGGAGGGAGATATTATTAGAGAATGAAAATGTGTTATTATATATAAAGAGGGATGAGAGTAAGAATGTAGAGTTGGAGGAATTTTATAAGGATTTTCCGAGGGATAGGTTAGTATTTTTACCATTTTCGAATACATTGGAGAAATATTTAGAAAAGTTTAATGAGATAGATTTTTGTATAGACACATATCCTTATAGTGGTACGACGACTACGTGTACGAGTTTGTATATGGGTGTGCCGGTATTTAGTGTATATAGGGAGGGTGCGAATCATGTGTCAAATGTGACGGGTAGTATATTAAATAATATGGGTATGAGTGAGTATGTGAGTGATACGTTAGAGGGATATAAAGAAAAGATAAATGAGTATATTAAGAGAGGTGTTGTACATGGGAATGAAAATAGGGAGATATTAAGGGGTAAATTTTTAGAGTTAATGAATCCGGTGCGTTTTATGGAAGAGTATGAAGAGTTATTGATGGGTTTAGAGGGTAAAATTGTTGAGGAGGATGAAGAGGATGTGACGCAAGATATTATTAGAAAGATGAGCGTGATGCGATATATATAATTAAATTTGGCGTAAAATAATGTTATAATTGTTTATAAATGTTTAATAAAGGTTTATAAACAAAGGATTTACCATTTATGGTTTTTATATAGTTCTAAAAGTTTATTTTCAAAGAGGTTACAGAATTCTGTATAATTACAGATGGGTCCATTTACGAAACGTTTTCTTACGTCTTTTTTCAAATTACCTAATAATTTGTAATTATTTGCAAAGTATACGGCTTTATTAATATAATCTTCTTGGCTTATAGTGACATATTCATCTAATCCGCAATTTTTCATTAGACTTGTAGTAACATTTTGTGAGTGATAATGTCTAACATTATCAAATAGGGTTAAAATGGGGACGCCTAATAACAATGATTCGCAACTGGTGGTTGTACCACAATAGGGGAATGTGTCTAGGGAGATGTCCATTTTGTTATAATCGAGTAAATGTTCTTGATAAGTATCAGAGTAAGGTAGAATGGTAATACGATTAATAACTTCTTTATTTTTAAAGGCATCAAAGAATTGTTTTCTAATTTTATCAGTTTGGAATTCTTTTGTTTTGATGATAAATCTTGCAGTGGGTGCGGCAACTAGGATTTTTTCCCAGACGGAGATTACCATATTATTAATTTTATTAAATCGATTGAAGCATCCAAAGGTGACATAATCATTTTTGATACAAGGTTGGGAATCTAATTCTGGCAGGTTATCTATACCGGTGGCTGGGCTATAGGCTAAAAAGCATTTTTCCATAAAGACTAATTTTTCTTGGTAATATATTTGACTTTTTTCGCTATCACAGTAGTTATCGGTGATTCGATAATCCATAGATCGTATACCACTAGAATTAGGGTATCCGCAGTAGCTAATTTGAATAGGTGCTGGTTTTAGAACAAAGGTGTCTAATCTATTGTCGCCGGTGTGAGCTGAGAGGTCAAAAAGGATATCGATATTATGTGATTGGATGATATTTTTAAATTCTTCTGCAGATTTGTTTTTAACAACTGTCCATTCGCATCTTGGGAACATTTCTTTTAAGCTAATTACTTTTGCAGAGTAACAATGGACGTTAAAGAGGTCATAGTTGATATGTTTTAGAATACTATGGATGAAATAAGATACAGGGTGGCAAATAAAGTCACCGGATACGAATCCGATATTAATTTTAACATTTTTCTTTACGAGATCTTCTTTTGAGGAGAAGGTCAGGATTTCTTTTTTAACTTGATAATTAGGGCATCCAATTTTATAATTATCGATGACGACTGGATAAATTTTATTGATATTTTTATGTAAATTGGCAATATACATAGGGTCGTCAATTAAATGTGAGATATAATTTGAGTCAAGTAATTTATTTTGGTAGGCTAGAGATAATCTTGGTTTATATTTGAGTGCTTGATTGTAGCATTCGATAGCGCCCATAAAATCGCATTCGTAACATTTTGCTAATCCCATATTCATATGCATACTAGCGGCCAACATTTCTTTATCTGTGGAGATATGTGCTTTGTCAACATTTTTAATTCCTTTCATATAGTGAAAGATGGCTTTATCAACGACTCTTAATTCTGTGTATACGACGCCTATTTGATTATTGATATCGGGGTCATTGGGTGTTAAGTTATATGCTAAATTAAAAAAGTAGAGGGCTAAATCTCTATCTTGTACGGAGTAATAGACGCTTCCTAGTCCATTAAAGCATTTGATTTTAAATTGTTTTAAATTTTCATCATTGGGGTTTTTTTCTAGGTGGAGATCGAGGATTCCGATGGCTAGTTTATAATGTTTGATACTATCATCTAATTTATTAGCTCTATGATACATGAATCCGAGATTATATTGTAATTGGTAATCACATGGGTCATATAAGGCTGCTTGTTGTAAGAATCCTAAATTTTCTTCTGGGTTAGGGTTGAAGAGTGTTAAATATAAAAGTACAATTTTTAATAATTCTTGTGATGGTTTATGGAATGGTTCGATAGTTAAGCATTTACGTGCGTGTGCAATGGCAATAAAGAGGGTATTTTTTTCATTAACTTTGAAGCCATCTTTTCTGTCCATTTGTAATCCGACGGTTCTGACAAGTAATTCGGCGCTGATATAATAAGTTTGTTTGATTTCTTCTTTATGACGTTGTGTAACGAATGGGTTAACATTATCTAGAAATCGGATAAGGACGGATGAACGGTTGATGCATTCGATATATTTAGAGTTATCTAGTTCACCGTGTTTTAATAATCGTTCTTGGGCATAATTATAGATGGTTTCCAAGATTTTATATTGTGATAGGAATGTTTCGACATTATCTACTTTATCAAGAAATGGTTGTTGTTCTGGTGGTTGTAATGTTGTTTGTTTTTTTAAAATTTGATTTTGTTTTTTGCCCATGTAGTAATAATTATGAAATAGAGATAGTTTTAAATAAAAATTTTTCAACGTAAGTTTTATAAAATAAAATGAAATGTATTTAAATATAAAATATATAGTAAATGAGTGATATGGATAGTAATATAAGGAGGTTACAAAGGCGTGTAAAGGTATTGAGATCGAAGGTGCAGCCTGCGCAACGTAGTGCGGAGTGGTTTAAATCTAGGAATACGAGAATTACGGCGAGTGAGATTGCGTGTTGTTTGACGTTATCGAGGGAGTTATGTGATATATATGTAAAGGATTTTAATGTGCAGAATTTTAGGTATAAGCCGGAGCAGTGTATGAGTCATTATGATAACAAGACTGATTATATTATAAACAAGTGTAGGACATTTTATGGGGAGAATTTGTTCAAGGATAGTATTTATACTTTACACGGTAAAAAGTATGAAGAGATAGCGACGAGGTTATATAGGTGTGAGTATGGGACGGAGGTATGGGAGTTTGGGTTATTGCAGCATTCGAGATTAAATTGGTTAGCGGCTAGTCCGGATGGTATTACGCCGAATGGTGTGATGTTAGAGATAAAGTGTCCATATTCGAGGAAGATAGAGGAGGGTGTACCGCCGATACATTATTGGGCGCAGATGCAATTGCAGTTGGAGGTGGCGGATTTAGATGAGTGTGATTTTTTGGAGTGTGAGATAAGGGAGTTGGGATGCGAAGCTGAGTTTAAATCAAGGGTGATAGGGGAGAAGCAGGCAAAGGGTATATTATTAAACAAGGTGGGTGAGTTAGCGAATAGTGAGACGAAATATATATATCCGCCGGATGAATTGAGGGAGTGTGAGGAGTATATAAGTTGGTCGAATGGGGTGATAGATAGTTATAAGAGGGAGAGTATAGAGGTTGTGCCGATATATTATTTTATAAGCAAGTGGTTTGTAGTGAATGTGAAGAGGCGTAAGGAGTGGTTTTTGAGGACGAGGCCATATTTAAAGGAGACGATAGATCAGATTAGGAAATTTCAGATGGATAGGCAATTATTTGATGGGTATAGGGAGTCGATATACAGGTTAAAGAACAGGGTATATTTGGAGAGGTATGATACGACGGATTGTGTAATTAATGATAATAATTCGACATTTTTAGAATATGATGATGGGAGTGGTGGTGATAATGAGGTGTGTGTATATAATAAAGGTGGTGATAATGAGGTGTGTGTATATAATAAAGGGGGTGAGGTATGTTTGATAGATGATTAGGTGGAATACGTAATTTTATTTTATTTTATATAATTAATAGAATTAATATGGAATCGAATTCTATAACGAATTATATAAAACAAAAGTATCCTGAGATTGTATTATCAAAACAGGATATTCATAATGGGTTAAAGGGGTTTATATTATCTGAGGACAAGGCGACGATAGGTGTGATGAATAGTGTTGGTAAGATGTTTATATTAGGTAATACGAGGAATGTTGAATTTTTGTTAAAGAGGAATATAAATGAGATATTTAAAAGGGTTCCTGAGATAATTGTAACGAGGGATAAGGTGGGTGATATATCGAGGGTATTTAGAAATACGGAGCAGTTAGATTCTCGTATAAATGATAAAATTGTAGAGTTTTTAAATTCTCGTATGGAGGGTAATGTACCGGATGTGAATTACAAGGTGTTATATGATACACGGAGCAAGGAGTTTTTGAATGTGAAGGAGGGGTATATTAAGAAGATTGATGAAATTACAAAAAAATATAATTTATCATTAGAAAAGTTAGAACAGTGTAAAAATATAATTATGAATCAGAAGGATCAGGTAATAAAGTCGATTAATAATTATAAGGAGGATATGAAGAGGTATGTTAGATCGAAGAATATGAAGATAGAAGAATTAAAGGGGTTATATGACAGGGCGAAGGATGAGAGGAAGAGAATTCAGGATCAGTTGGATGAGTTATTAGTATTATATCAGAAGGAGAGTGGTAAGAAGGTGGAGAGTGAGAGGGTATTAAAGGAGAGTGAGGGGGAGATATCTAAATTAAAAAGGAGTAATGTTGAATTAGCGGAACGTGAGGAGGAGATATCTAAATTAAAGATGAGGATTGGGGAGTATGTAAAGGAGATAAAGGAAAAGCAGGATGAGATAGATGCGTTGAGGGTGGGCAGGGGTGGTTATGAACAAAAGGAGGAGGAGTTAAAGGTAATAAGGGTTGAGTTAGATAAGATGAGGGAGAGTGTGGGGAGGAATGAGAGTGAGATTGCTTCATTGAGGGTATCGATGGAGGGTATAGTAGGTGGGGAGGACAAGATAAAGGAAAGGGAGTTAGAGTTGGAGGAGATGAGGGGGAAGTTGGATGAGCAGAGTAGATTATATGAGGAAAAGCGGGTGGAGTTAGAAGAATTAAAGAGGGATATGGGTGACAAGGGTGATAAGGGTGAGATGGAGATAAGGAGGATGAAGGGTGCTGCAGAAGAGTTGAATAATGAGTTAAAGAGAATATTAGAAGATAATAAAGTGGAGATAGTTAGTTTAAAGGAGCAGATAGAGAATAATTTAAAGAAAATAAGGGAGAGGGAGGATGAGATAGAGGTATTAAGGAAGGGTAGTAGTGGGGTGATAGTTCCAAAGGATTTAGAGGAGAAGATAAGGGAGAAGGAGAGGGAGATTGAGGAGTTGAGGATGTTATTTTCACAAGGGGATGTGATGTTGAAGGATAAGGAGAGTGAGATTAATAAATTAAAGGGTGAGTTATCAAGTGTTGAAGAAGTTATATCAAAACGAAATAGGGAGTTAGAGTTATTAATTGATTCTAGCAAGAGGTCATCTGATGAGATTAAAGAGTTAATAAAGGAGAAGGGGGGTGAGATTGAGGAGGGGGATATTTTAAGAAAGATATTAAATATGACAAAGGCGGAGTTGGATGAGTCAATAAGGGTGAGAGAGGAAGATGTGGGTGTAAGAACGAGGGAGATATCTGAGTTAGAAAAGAAGATAAGTGTGAGTGAGAGTGAGTTAAAGGAATTGAGGAAGAAGTTAGGGAAGTATGGTTCAAATATAAAAAAGTTGGAGGATACGATAAGTGGCAAGACATTTGAGATAGAGAAGTTGAGGGGTGAGTTAAAGGAAGCGGAGAAGAATTTAGTTGACAAGATTAAAGAAAAGGAGAATGAGATAGGGGAGTTAAAGAGTGGTATATCTGGTGATTGGGAGAAAAAGTTAGAGGAGAGGGAGAGGGAGTTAAGGGGTGTAAGGGAGGAGATGAAAAGGGTGAGGGGTGAGTTAGAGGGTGTAATAGAGGAGAAGGAGAAGGAGATAAAAGTTTTAAAGGAAAAGTTGGGTGTATCATCAAAGGAGTTAGAACAGGTTATATCTTCAAAGGAGGGGGAGTTAAAGGGGATGAATAAGGAGTTAAGGGGTCATTCAAAGGAGTTAGAGAGTGATATTGAGAAGAAGGAGGGTGAGATAGGTGTATTGACGAAGCGTTTAGAGAGGGTGACGAAGGAGTATGAGGATAAATTAAATTCGAAACAGGAGCAGTTAGATAAATTGCAAGAGAAAATGGATAAGAGGGTGGAGGAGATGAGGAAAGAAATAGAGGAGAAAGAGAGGGAGTTGGGGGAATTGAGGGGTATATTGAAGGGTGATGATGTGAGGGGGGTTGTGATAGAGAAGGAGGGAGAGATAAAGCGTTTAAATGGGGAGTTAAAGTCAACTATAGAAAGGATGCAAGGGGATATTGATGAGAGGGAAAGGGAGATAGCTAAATTGAATCAAAGTATGGTATCAAAGACGGAGGGTGTAGAAAAGGTTATATCAGAGAAGGAGAAGGAGAAGGAATTATTAGATAAATCATTAGACGAGTCGACGAGGGAGTTAAAGGGTGTGATATCTTCAAAGGAGAATGAGATTAGTGTATTGAATGAGAAGTTGAATATATTAAAGGTTGAGTTAGAAAGTAAGATGAGGGTGAAGGATGAGGAGGTGAGTAATTTAAATAAAAAGTTGGTAGACAGGGAAGGTGAAATGAGGGGTATAATAGAGGAGAGGGAGGAGGAGATAAGGTTATTGAAGGAGGCTGCTATGAAGACTGGTGATTCGGAAAAGATGTTAATGGAGAAGATGACGGAATTATCGGCGTTACAATTAAAGATGAAATCATCTACGGAGGAGTTGAATAAGAAAATAGTAGATTATGAGAGGGAGATAGTTGAGTTGAAGAAGAGGGTGGCTGAGTCAGACAGGGGTGTGGATCAGAAGGAGTTGGAGATAAGGAGGTTAACAGAGTTAATAAAGACGACGAATATAAAGAAGGATGAGGAGATAGAGAAGTTAAGAAAGAATATAGGTGATATTAAGAAGGAGTTAGATGGTTTGAGGGATGAGTTGAGTAAAACGAAATTGCAGAATGCGTTATTGGAGGGTTATAGGGTGCGTTGTAAGGAAAAGTTTATAAGGGACAAGGATACGATTATAAATGCGATTAAGGAGTATAAGAAAAGGTGGATATTGTGGTTGAAGACGGTGAAGGGTGATAAAATTGATAATGAGAGGAAGAAATTATTTGAGGAGTTGAGTAAGATAAAGGATACGTTACAGGTGGTGATGAAGGACAGGGATTTATTATCGGATGATTATAATATGTTTAAGCAGAGTGCGAATGAGATAAAGTTACGATTAGAAAAGATTGTAAGTGATCAGATAGTGGAATTAAATAAGAGGGATGAGAGGATAAAGGAGTTATCTGCAAAGGGTGAGGATAGTGGTGTATTAGAGGAGAAGAATAAGATGATAGAGAGGCTTCAGGTGGAGTTAGCGGATGTGCGTAGATTATTAGCGCAGAATGATGCGACAAAGATACAGGTGAATGTGAATTGTGACAATGCATTAAAGAATTTTTGTTCATTGAATAATATATTTTATAGAAAGGTGGAGATTATAAAGAGGTTAGATGAGATTATAAATAAGAATATGGGTGTATTTACGAATTTGGATGATATAATAAAGGTTGATATAAAGAGGCGTTTTGAGGAAATAAAGGCGTCAATAATGAAGCATATAGAATTTTTAAATTTGAAGAGGTATATTAATGATCAGACGTGTAAGCAATATTTGACTTATTTGAAGAGTGAGTCGACGAGGAGCAAGGTTCCTGTGGATTTTTGTAATCAGATGGTTGATTTATTAGATTATTGGAATTTGAATAAATTGGAGTATAGGGAGCAGGATAGATTATTGACGAATATATATGAGGATTTATCTGGTGCTGTGCGTGTATATGTGAGGATCAAGTTATTGACGGGTGATAAGACGAATGTGGTATCTGTGAAGTCATTTGAGGGTAAGAGGACAAAGTCGGTGACGATAAATTGTGGTAGTACGACGAATGATTTTGGGGAGTTTTATGGTGTGTTTGATGATACGTTTGACAATATTGATTTATATACGGGTGTGAAGGGTACGGTTGTGGAGGGTAGGTACGATGTGAATTTGGATGGTATTGTGGAGGGTACGGAGTCAATAAATCCTGGGTTATATTCTGTATTTAAGCAGGCGGAGGATGGGTATTCGATAGTGTTATTTGGTTATGGGCTTAGTGGTAGTGGAAAGACATATAGTTTATTAGGGTCTCAGTCGACGCCTGGGTTGATACATTATGGGTTTTCGAATTTGCAGGGTGTGAAGAATATAAAGTTGAAATATTTATTTGAGCAGTATTATGGGTTAGTGAATGTGAATTTTGGGAAGTTAACGGGGAAGATTCATAATTTAATAAGGGAGGTGCCGCAGTTAGGGTCTGTATCGAAGAATGAGACGGAGCAATTTAGGGTGAAGATACCGAGTGATATAAATGTGGATGATTTGAGGGTGGATCAATTTAATAGATTGACGGATGTGATAACGTCATATAGGAAGGATCGTAATCGTATAAAGAAGACGCCGAATAATGACGAGTCGAGTCGTTCGCATTTGTTTATGGTATTTGAGGTGAGTTTTACGTCGGGTAAGAAGGGTTATATAAGTGTGATAGATATGGCTGGTAGGGAGTCACCTGTGGATATATTTGATATGTTTATAGATTCTAGTAGAGCAAAGTTGGCGAGTGTGATGTCACCATCTGGTGAGGTATCATTAATAAGGAAGGTATTAAATCCGGGATTAAATTATACACCGGAAAATGTATATGATATATTAAAGGAGGGGTTTTATATAAACGAGACGATAAATCATTTGATATATTATTTCAACAAGAAGAATTTCAGGTATATGAAGCCGATGATGCAGGTTGGTGATATAGAGAAGTATGATGTGTCGAGGTATTATGTGAAGCCGCAGGATGAGGAGGAGGTGGTGAAGTTTAATGTGGGTAATAATTGTTTAATGATACCGTTATTGAAATTTTTGGAGGGTTTATCAAGTAAGGGGAGTAGTTCGTGGTTACCGACAAAGTTTATAACAATAGTGAATGTAAGGCAGGAGGATAGATATTGTAAGCAGACGTTAGAGACATTACAATTTGCACAATCGATAAAGAGTTCTTGAGATTATAATTTAATAGAAAGTGAAAAATAATTGAAATGAATTTATTTACATTATATATGAAATGAAGAATTCGGTAAGTATTGATTAGTTACGTGAGTATATAATATTTACGGAAAATACACGTGTTATAAAAAAGTTTGTTTATAAGATGTTACCTACACCATATCGTTTGTTTGTGATTAAAGACTTGCAACGCGATATTAATTTGTACAAAAGAAGGTATATTGAACGTACGGGTTGTGAGTGTAAAATGTGAGGGATTTTTATATAAAATTATTATATATATATATATATATAATAATGGATACTGATGTGATAATAGGTATATTAAGTAAATTGGATCCGGATAGTTTATGGAGTATGTGTAGAGCGAACAAGGGGTATATGAGGGTATGTAAGGAGAATATGGATATAATATTGAGGAATGTATTAAGGGAGTATAATGTGAATTACAAGGATCCGAAGAGTTTAGTATATATTGAGATGGCTAGAGTGAAAGGTGAGAGGTTATACAGGTATATGGATATAAATAATTTTAAGAGGGAGGATGGTAGTTATAAGTTAGGTGATATATTTTTAAGGTATAAGAGGATGTGGTATAATGAGGTGGGTGAGTTAAATTTGAGTGGTTTAGGTTTGACGAGTATACCGAAGATGCCAAAATTGAAGAGATTAATATGTGAGGGGAATGATTTAAGGGAGTTAGCTGATTTTGAGAGATTAGAGTATTTAGATTGTAGTGGGAATAATATAGAGAGGTTAGGTAATATGCCGATGTTATTGGAGTTACATGTGAGCAATAATCCGTTAAGAGAGATAGGTGGGTTAGAGAGGTTAGTGAGATTGGAGGGTGGGAATTTATTGAGTTTAGAGAGGTTATGGGGTATGCAATCGTTGGATATAGTGAATGTTAGGGTGAGTAGAAAGATAAAGTTGGAGGATATAAGGAGTGAGGGGGGTATAGTGATAGATATAATGAGGGATGGTATGAGGTCGATTGAGGAGTATATACCGGAGACGGTGAATGTGTATATAGGTAGATTAGATTTAACGGTGAAGGGGGATATGGGGGTTAATTAGTGTGTGAGTTTTTTTTTTATAGGAGAAAAAATATATGTAAAATTGTATATTTTTTTTATTGAGAAAGATTAGAAATGTGGATAAATAAAGATTGGGACAAGTTTATTTTTAAGAAGAAGTTTAAGAAAAATATGGAGAAGTTTTTAGGGTATATAGTGATAAATCATTGTTTATGTGGTAGTTTATGTGAAATAAAAGACAATGATGATGATAAGAAGATACCAATGATACCTGTATTTAACGAGTATATGACAAATTTAAAGAATAAGTTATTGACAAACTTATCTAATTTAGAAGATGATAAGGCGGAAAAATTTTATAAGTACGAGACGTGTAAAAATATAAATGTGGATTATATATATGACAATGACACAGTGAAATTTGATGATGACAATAGGCAAAGTACGAGTAGGACGGATATATTAAAGGATTTTACCTATGAGATATTAGAGATGTATGGTATATTAACTAAGAGTTATGGTGATTATTATATATTATCATCATCGAAGTTATTTACGTGGTCGAATATTCATAAAATGTCGACATCAGACGTGTTAAATTTTGTGACAAGAAAGGATAGAACAACCAAGGTTAGAACAATACATAAGGTTCATAAGAATATGTTAGTGAGTATGTTGAAGTTATTTATGAGTAAGACAGAGGAGACAGAGGAGACAGAGGAGACAGAGGAGACAGAGGAGACGAAGGAGAAGAAAAGGTTGAAGATATTATTGCAAAGGTACGAGGATGAGAAGAATATATTATCATTGAATAATGATGAGTATAAGGAATTATATGGGATATTTATAGAGATATTGAGGTGTATATTTTGGTTATATAGGAAGATGAGTGTGGATAGTATATTAGGGGATAGTGTGAATAAGGTGGCAAGGGGGGTGGGTGCTGTGAGCGTGGGTTCGACGAAGTTAGTATCAGATTATGATGTGACGTTATATGGTAATTTCAAGTTAATGAGTGAGGTGATAAAGGAGTTTAATAGGGTGATGGGTGAAATATATGGGAATACATCAGAGGTGATATTTGATACGAATGTGTATGGTACGTCATTTATAAAATTATCAGGGAAGGAAATATTTAATAATGTGGTTGATAATAAAGTATACCAACAAATAAATGTAACATGTAAGAATGCGAGTTTTTATTACGTATCAGGTGGGGATGATGATGTGAAGAAGAAGAATGATGTAATAGATATACAGCATATGTGGGCGTTTATAAAGGTATTAAAGGCGTTAAAGATGATAGAGAAGTTTGATGTGAGGTTATATGAGAGTTTATACAAGTATATGGAGTCGAATTTGAAGGAGGGTAGGTATTTAAGGAAGGCGGTGACATTTATGTCAACTTTGAATAAGAGGAGGGATTATGTGGGGGTGTTAGGGTCATATAATACTTTATTGAGTAAGTTACAGAGTATGGATGGTGTGTTATTGACGAATATGTATATAAGTTTAGTGAATTATTATGGTACCGAGACGTATTTTACGAGGGGTGCATTTTTGGATGTGGTGGCGAATCAGCAGATGTGTGGTATATCATTAAAGAAGTGTCCTACTGACCAAAGTGGTGGTGGGATGGGTTGGTGGAAGAGGAAGGCGAAGGCGAAGGTGAGTCCGGAGGAGCCGATGGAGAGGGGGAAGGTGATTCCGATGGTTAATGGGAAGGATAAGGAGGGGGTGAAGTTAAACGAGTCGGAGTTGATGGATAGTGTGATAGAGAATATAGGGGAGATGATGATGCATGTAAATAGGGTTAAGTATGTTGATCGTGTGGAGGGTGCAATAATGTTATCAAATATGAATAATAAAGGAGAGTATTGTAAGATATTAAGTAAGATAAGGGATGTGCAGAAAAAATGTAGTGAAGATATAATAAATTGTGGGGTATATGCGATGTTGCATAGTTGTGTTGAGTTATTAACGGGTTGTTTTAACGAGTATATAGAGAATAATTTAAAGAACATAGATGAGAGGCAGGATCGTTTTGATAGATTGACGAATGTGTTACAAGATGTGGGGAGAGCACTCTCCGAAGCCGACACGACCTAACCTCACGTAGGGGGGAGGGTAGTAAAGGGGGATGTAAGGGAGAATGTGAAGGGGGGAGTAAAGGGGGGATGTAGGGTTTTTTGCTATCGATGCGCACGTCTCCTTTTTATTATAAAAGAAAATAAAGAGAAAAATTTCCCCCCTCTATCCACATAATGTTAAACACTCTCTTCTAATTACACTTCTAATTACACTTCTAACAACCACTTATATAAAAAAAAAAGAAAGAATTCCGCTCTCGATCCGCAGTCACTTCGTGACAGCTACTCGGGCGGGCGGCGCACTCACACACTTCTAACAACCACTTCTAACGACCACTTCTCGACTCTTATATAAAAAAATTCAATTATAAAAAAAACAAAACAAAGAATTCCGCTCTCGATCCGCAGTCACTTCGTGACAGCTACTCGGGCAGGCGGCGCGCTCACACCCTATACCTCAAACCATAACTCTCGACAGGATCTTGTAAATCAATGATACATTTCTCTCAACAATTTACAAAATATATACAAATACATCACACCATAAATCACCAATCTCTTAACTATTTCGCGTCAAATTTAAACCATACACCGTCACAACACATTTTTCGCACATAATTACGTGAATTACAGAATTTTTTTTTCTCTTCTCTTATATAAAGGCAGATTGCTTAACAACCTGCCTAAGTAACTAGAAATTA
>Ga0209298_10000160_pt1 | contig 41061 bp, 49 predicted proteins | sample S_140806_EF_Meta_FD_187325 | JGI IMG/M metagenome (GOLD analysis project Ga0209298, IMG submission 187325) | Freshwater microbial communities from Lake Simoncouche, Canada to study carbon cycling - S_140806_EF_MetaG (SPAdes) (version 2) | ecosystem: Environmental > Aquatic > Freshwater > Lake ... | reverse complement strand
GATTCTTTGAAGCGTCAGCACGACGTACTCATGCGCCAACTTGGCGGGACGGAATCGGTGCAGCTTGAGATTCCACCCAGCACAGATACCGACTAGAAGTCACAGTCTGAGTAAAAGAACAACTAGCATGGTTGGTCAGGGTGATTTTTTGTTTATTGTCTTGTTAAAAGAACTGAGTGAAAACGGCGGTCCGACCGATCTTTTGTCTATTGTCTCAATAAAAGACTTTACACTCTTGGGATCGTCCGACCAATTTCCCCAGAGTCAATTTTTATTCATTGTCTTGTTAAAAGAACTGATTGGAAACGGCGATCCGACCGACCTTTTGCCAATTGTCTCGATAAAAGAACCGAGGACATAGGCCACAGACATGTCAAACTTTTGCGGTTAAAAATCTCAGTGCAATTTTAATAAAAGAACCGCGCTGTCGAGGCCAAAGTCGCAAGTCTTTTCGTAAAAAGACTTGACGCCAAATACATGTCTCAATAAAAGAATTGGAGTTTAACAGCGTCGGACGAACAAAATTTTCCGACACAAAATTTTAACTTTAAATATTCTTGAAATCCCCAGCGCTTTTTCATGAGGTCGTGTCTTGATAAAAGAACCGTATCCATGGACATGTCGGCCGACATGTCGCTGTCTTGATAAAAAGCTTGGCGTTGTCGGCCAATAACGTCAATTCAATATCGAAACAAAGCGGAGGCACTCGTTTCGCAAAATGACTTGACTATCAAATTTTTGTTTGTCTTTATAAAGGATTCGGTGGATTTTGGCTTCGGACCAACTCGACAGCTTTTTACGCTAGTCTGTGTAAAAGAACCGACAGTCATGTTGTGGGTTTGGTTTGCACGAAAAATTTAAGCAAAATACTCTTTTGGGTGTTCTACACCGGGAAAATACCCGGCAGAGTGTTTACAGGCTTCTCGTCTTTGATGGGATATGAGAACAATCTGACAGCTTAACAAAACTTATTCCTCAGTTCAATCAAAACCTTGATAGAATGATTCTGTCGCTCTGAATGGATTGTCGCGGCAGACGCTTCGAGAAGCTGCTCCATGGTGGCGTTGGGCGGTGTTTTCATCACGTGGGCGCGTTCAAGTGCGCGGGTAGCCAGGTCAAAGCAGCTGCGGCAAAAGTTGTGGGTCGGGGGGATCTTGCCGCCCAACGATGGTCGGTGGGTGTTGTCGGATGTCACCTCCGTCCTCTCGCAGCTCGGGCATGTCCGGACACACGTGTCGCAGATCAAAGCGGGCTTCTCCGAGCGGTTGGGAATCAGATGTCGCTCCTGTGTAAAAACGGTGCAGCGAGTGCACTCTCCAGGCTGCCGGGTCACCTCAATGCAAGACTGGCAGAGCCAAGTCTTGCACTTTGGCGAAACCTGCTGCAACGGCAAGGGCAGATCCGTCTCAGACGTGCTGCACCACCTGCAGTGGCGGATGCACCTGAGGCAGCACGCGCGGCCGTCTTTCATGATGTGCAGCCCGTCCTGCTTGACACCACATTCGTAGCAGCGAGATGGACTGAAAAGAACGATTAGTAAAAACAGATAAAAATTTGATATACATACTCGGGTTGCTTGATCCGATCAAGGTGGGTGGGAATCACTTGAGACGGTGGCACGGATGGCAGAGATTGAGGAAGCACGACGATGTTCGTAGCCGGATTTCTTGGTGATTCCTGTGAGCTGATCATGATCAGCGTCTCAGCGGCCTCGTCGTCGGATTGGGTCCGCATGATCTCAGCGTCGACCAGTCGCAGAGCAAAAGCAAAAAGCTCGTGGCCATTCGACGGCGAAGGATACGCGTCCTGGCGCATGGATGCCAGAATTGTAATCCGCTTCACAAGCTCCGAGAGAAACGTGATCATCGCACAAAGGACGGAGACAAGGTGCACAAAGTACGACGCCTTTGAGCGGTGGGGGGCAGGAAAAAAGAAGGAGACAGATTCAAATGTCCCCATGAGCTGCTGCTCTCCAAGCACGCGGTAAGCATCAGAGCGCTGCTTCGCAGTCAACAGATCAGCAGCAGTCGGCTGTCGACCCTGGGCTTCCATGGCAGCAAGATTCTGGTCAAAACTGCGTGTCTGCGTGCAGAAATATGCGTGTCCGGGCCAAACAAAAAAAAATAATTGTCTCCGGACGTTTTTTTTTGCCCGGTCAGTCCGATCAATTTTCGACAAGCGGGGCGCGGACACTAGACTCTGCACACAACGTTGTCCAGATAAAAGACTCGGTGTCTTTGGAGGTCACCGGGCGGATGTAGCAGAATTTACTCTAGTCCAGGTAAAAGATCGACTGTCAGAGTCGCCGTTGGGCCGAGTCTAGAGTCCGTTTGCCCAAAAGTCGGGCAAATTTTACTGACAGTCGAGGCGGACCCCCCGGGGTATGTCCTGGCTCAACCTAGCTGTTCTTTTACACAGACTTGTAAAAATTCACATCAATTTCCGCGCGCTCGGACTGGCCAGCCAGCGTGGTTCTTTTATCCAGACTTGTTGACTGTGAGGTCGGACGTGTCCGACCCTTTTTTGCCCGGTTCTTTTATCGGTACAATTGAATCATCTCAATTCGCGCCAAAACGACAAACGGCCGGCGAAATTCGCCTTTTTCTTTTATCTGGACCAGTGTATTATAATAAAATAACCACCTAAAATTATATTAACGTGGCATTGTTCGCCCCAAACGTCACCCCTCTTGAAGAATGAGAAGAAGTTTGCTGCATCATTTGTTTTTTAAGTTGCCGCTCAAAGTTCTTTTTCAAAATATCATTAATTGTCATGCGACATTGTACCTTTGGAGGAGGCTCACCAACGCGCTGCTCACGGATCACCTCGTCGGCCGTCCAGTGATTTTGCTCGTCGTCGCTAGTAGGAATCAGCGAGAGTGGCCGCGAAATGACCGGCATCACAGACTCTGGCATCACAGTGCCGCACGTCCACTTGTAGAGATTGGCGGCCGTGTACACGCTAAGCGCATAGCAAACGCGCTGTGTACCGGCCGAGCCACGTGAAAGTAGTTTCATGCTGTTCAGCCACTCACGTGTCACCGCCACAAGATCGGGCGCTTTGGGCGTCTGGCCGGTCATAATGTCAAGCGCCGCTTGCAGATACAGCAGTGTCGGCGTCTCCTCTCTGCTCCTGGCAGCGGCAAGCAACGTCTCAGGCACCGTGTCGCCAAATATACTCGTGAGAAGTGAGACCAGCAGACGTAGTGGTATGACATGATGTTGCAGCAGAAAAACCAAAAAGGCACACATGGTTTGTCCGTTTGACCCCGTCTTGTCAAACACTGTCACCAAACCGCTGAGGCCGCAAGCCGGGTCCATCCGGATGAGACGCACCGGAGCTCCATCGCCGGCACCAAGCACGTCGGCCGTCTGCAGAGCCGTAAGAAAACGGCAGATGGCAGCAAACCCACCGTGGTGCGTAAGAGGCAGATCAGGGTCTAGACTGCGTCGGTCGACCGAGTAGACAAAGTTCTGTAGTGAATCTGTCCCCATCGTGCACGAAGCATCCAGCAGATGCAAGAGCACGGCGCATGCTGCGGCAACTGCATTATCGGTCGTAAGAACGTCGTCTTCATGCACCCTAAGGGTATACATCTCATTCTTTGATCGTAGATTCGAAAGAATGGCAATGAGCGCAAAAAGAGACGACATGACCACTGACTCGTGTGCTAGGTTATGCACCACAAGACCAGTGTCAAGCAACGCAACAAGCGTGTCGTACGGCGCAGGCGGCAGCGGTAGCGGGCTCAGAGTGCTGGGGGCTGATTTGGTGCCAAACACTATGCCAGCATCCCCTCGAGACACACGGAGCGTCTTCTTCGCCCCAATACAGACATCAACCAGCGGCATTCTCCCGGCGGAAATGAGACCGTTTAAATAAAGATTGGCGACTAGCCATGTGACACAGATTACCCGGTCAATTTTTTTTCCGGGCAATTACCCGGAAAAAAATTGACCGGGTAATTACCCGGAAAAAATAATTTTGGCTTTCCGGCCACGCGGGCGGCATTTTCAGTCCATTGGCCTGCACGCTTTGTGAGTGCTTGTCTACTTGTTTCTTTTTTTTTGTTTTGCTGCTTTTCTTACTCTACATTCTGTGCAGGATGGCAAGCCGCCGCCGCGAGGCTGCGCAGGCTTTTTCCAAGGAGACGCGTCGTGGAGGGGAGATGCGTTCGTCTTCGCCCCCTGCGAAGAAGGCGCGTACTACGACCGAAGATCAGTCGCGCTCGCTGTCGTCAGGCCGACGCCCTTCTTCCAAGAAGGCGCGCTCGCCGTCGCCAGAACTACGCCCTTCCAAGAAGCCGCGCAAAGTGGACGCGGAACCGCAGCACAGCGCGCCGCCGCAGAGGCTTGAGTTGACATTTGACAACATTATTTCTGCCAGCGGACCCTGCGCCGCTGGTCTGCGCAATCTGCTCAAGACTTCACCGCTAAGCGAGTTGGCGTTTCTCTCGTCTGCCATCACCTCGCTTGGCTGCACCGCTGTTGCAACGGCCCTCGAAGAATCGGGACCCCGCACCCTCGACATCATCGGCGACATCGGCGACATAGTGAAACTGCATGCCAACTCTCCTTTGGATGGCAGGCCCATCAACGAGGAAGAGTGGGAAATGGCAGTGCAACTTGTTGCTGCCATCGACCCGACCCGGCAGCCCATGATGCCGACAGCCGTGCTTTCCAAGAGGTTTTGTACCTTGGTGGATTGCAAGATCAAGCCGTTTGCAGCTGCCCGAGAGAATGAAGATGCGCGTGCGCTGCGTACGATCATGTGTGATATTGCCACACTGATGCCCGAGATTGTTGATGCAGAACTGATCAATCAATTCAAGGCGCTTTTGAGCAAGTTTGACGAGCCGGCTGACAGCATCGCAGCGACTCAGCCGACCGCCGAGGAGGAGGAGGACGACGACGGTCTTCCACCACTTCCCAAGACCGAGATTTCCACTGCAACGATCGCGTCTCTGCTTGAGATGATACCGCGGACGACCGACAACTCGACAGCCCAGCCGACTCTTGAGGAGCAGCCATCAGACGCCCCAGTCTCGTCAGCCGAAGAACCGCGCGACGAGGCGTCTGCAGACGCCCCAGTCTCGTCAGCCGAAGAGCCGCGCGACGAGGCGTCCACAGACGCCCCACTTTCATCAGCAGACGCCCCAGTCTCGTCAGCCGAAGAACCGCGCGACCATGTCGACAAGACGCCCGCAGACGCCCCGGTCTCGTCAGCCGAAGAACCGCACGACGAGGCGCCCACAGACGCCCCGGTCTCGCCATCTGTCACCGATGTGGTGCCGAGCGAGCCGGCCGTTTCCCGGCCGGCTGTTGGCAAGGAGCCGCGTGGTGTTCCCGCAGTCCTCTGTGACTTTGTGAACTCCACCGGCCAGACCATCTCGTTTGGCGAGCACGTGATCACCGGCTTTGCCGGGACAGACGTCTTGTTCTCCATCGGACGCGAAGCAGCCGCCAACATCCTCCACAAGATTGCTGCCGTCGAGCTGCCCGAGAAGAGCAACAACAGCCATGTGGAGAAGATCGTCATGCTGATGAACAGCAACCCCGCCACCGCCGGTGGCCTGATTGCCATTTTTGCGCAGCTTGCGCAGATGGCGACGCGCGGTCTGCATCCCAAGTGGTTTCAGCAGCGCGACGACGAGCCGCCCGAGATCTCCGGCGACACGAGCATTGAAATCCTGTTCAATGCTCTGACGCATGCGTTTGGCATCTCGCTGCACACCGTACAGCGGTTTTCCGCCAATCTGCAGTTTGCGGCCTCGGCCATCCACCCGACCAAGGGCATCTTTGACCGGAAGCGGCTGCTGACTCCGAGCGACGACCCGCGCGACACTGCCGGCCTGGTCATCAGCTTTTGCACCATGGCGACCATGGCGTGGGTCCTCATGACGGCCACCATGGTCGACATTTGCAACGGCTCCACCCCGTGCAGCAACGCGATGCAGTTTGTCGGTCTGCTGGCCCCGCTGACCCTCGACTGCACCGTCTTCCGGCTCACTGTCCGCGACCCTTTGACCGGCACGGAGAAGGACACGCAGCCGTCTGTCCCCATCCTTTTCCCGGTGATTGCGACCTTTCTGAAGCTTGGACTGCCCGTCAAGCTTGGTGCCTGGATGATGCGCCTGCTGCCGACCAACGTGATTGAGCAGCTCGTACCCAAGACCTGCAAGATCGAGCTGCTGATGGACGACGGCGTCGACCCGGCCCAATGGTCCACCAGCTACGCCTCGATTGTCCGCGTCTGCGCCGTCTTTCTGCTTCTTGCCTCTGGCTCGCGCGGCCGCCAGCGCCCCGACGAGTGGATTGTGGACTGCTTCCAGCAGTACGGCCCCGGCAACACGTCCATCTTTGGCAGCGAGTCGTGGATTGTGGAAGCGCTGTCAAGCAACGAGCTGCCGCGCGCGCAGTGGATGATCGACATTGCCAACCATCCAGAGGTCAGCGAGACCGACGACGTCATGACCATCTTTGCGCCGTTCCTGTCCACGACGGACAAGGGAGCGACCTTCTTCCTCCGACCGATGCCGGTGCTCTGGACCAACGCGAAGAACGACGACGCCGTGTCACGGAGGAGCCGCACATCGCGCGCCCGGCGCAGTGGTGCCAAGTCCGTGCCGTCCAAGGACACCCAGTCTGTGGCCGGCAAGGCCAAGCCGTCGTCCAAGTCGCGAAGCAAGAAGTCGCAGCCCTCTGCCCAGTCGCCTCCTGCTGCGTCTACCAGCAAGGCAGCGCAGTCGCCGCCCAAGTCGCGAGGGAAGATGCCGCAGCTATCGCCACAGCGCTATTGTGAGCCGTCTTCTGACGAGAACGACGACGACGACGACGAGACGTATCACCCTAGCAAGGAGGAGCCTGATGCAGTCACACTGGCGCGCCGCAGGACTGCCGGCAACAAGAAGAGCCGCATCGCCCAGTGGGCGAATGATGTGACGGAGGAGACACGGGCGACGGCGGCCGATGATCCTACGTCGCCTTTTGCGGCAATTATTGCGCAGATGACCGCAGACGCCGAGCGCCGCGAGCAGGAAGCTCAGCGCCGCACGCAGGCAATGTTCCAGCAGATGATGGAGGAAGTGAACGCTCGTCTTAATAATAAGAAGAATTAAATAGTTTGATACTTGAATAAAGACAGATTTTTGAAACTTGAACCAATCAATCATACATGTGTATTTTTGGCAGACGGTTGTGTGTAAATTTGGCGTGTAATATAAACTAAACCGGGTATAATTCTGGCCATTTTCGCCCTCATGGCGCGCCCCTGCAAGAACCTTGTGGAGGCTGCGCGTGAAATCCGCAAAGGTCTTTTGTTGTCGGGCAACAGACAGACCCAAGTCTACTTCAGCAAAGAAGGCCTGTTGCTGGAGGTTCGGGTGGCGTTTACGCCAGAGGACAGGCATGTTGTGGTCAAGACATGCGGCCGGCCCGAAATGTTCACTCTCTGCAAGACAACGATTGATTTCCTGGAGGAAAACATGAAATGCCAGGAGGAAACCATCGTCGGCTGGACGGCTTCCCTCAAGAGACTCGACATGTTTGCCATTACAGAAGAGGAGGAGGATGAAGAAGCTACAATGGGCCCCCATGTGACGGAGGTGGCCGTGGTGTAGTACTATTCTTGTCATTTTTATTATTAAATAAATGACCAACATTTTGCAAGCAATGTACATAAGACTGTACAAAGTATTTTTACGCACATTTTCACTCTGCCATGGATGACGAGCATGTCACCGGGGGCATTGGCACAATCCAGTGGGAGATGAAACGACAGGGGTACGACTTTTACCGGCAGACACTGGCTGATTATCCTCCAGAGGTATGGATTTTTTCTACACATCTACCTATAACTATATTGTTTTCAGGAGATTTTGGGTGAAATATCCGAGGAGCAAGGCATGCGTACCGTCAACCTGTTGTTCGACAGCCGCGACAGCGACCTGGTTGCACTGTTTCGCGCAAAGGATTTCAACGGGCAAATTGATCTGCTGTGCAACATAGCTGGCCGATTTCTGCACCGTGTGGCACGCGGGTCTATTACGGAGGAGCAGGCGTCTGGACTGTTTGACTCTCTCCAGCATGTGCCGTGGCCAACACTGCCACTTGTTGGAACGACAGTTTTTGGCGAAGATGCCGATCTCAGTTTGTTTGTGGAGATTGTGGTTGTTGTCTATGCTATCTTTCATGTGGCGGCGGAAGATACTGATTAATGATAAATAAATAGATACGTATAGGTTACTTCGGAATAAACTGAAACATAATGTTGCCTGTCCGGTGTCTCCGCGCAACTACCACCGGTTTATCTGGCGGGGTTTGCAGCGCAGCCTTGTAAATTTCACATTTTATTTCTTCTGGAAGAGTCTCCAGTGCCTTACAGATCTCGAGCGGTGGATAGTCCTCCGGCTTACCGCTCCAGGCCACGCGGAAGAGGGAGACCTTAGTGGCCATCACGGGGAAGGTCACAGAAAGAAAATGCACCAAGTCAGAAAAAAGGACGGGGACGTCGGCTAAAAGCAGAATTTTTCCCGGTCATTTTTTGTTGAACCGTCCTGTTTTATAATCACAGTCATCTCATAGTATGGCGGCTGCAGGCCAAGACCCGGTGAAAGCAATGGCCAAGTTCCGCGAGTCGACTGCGACGAGACACCGTGAGCAGACAAGGGATCTGCTTCAAGCCATCATTACGTCCCTGGTGCTTGGCGACTCCATTTTTGAGCGCTGGCTTTGGGATCCGCGGAATGCGCACCTCCGTGAACGCTTGCGGGAAACCGGCATTCTTGCCAAAGGTGGCGACACGACCAAGAATCTGGCCTGGCGGCTGTTGGAGGACACGCTAGACAGGGAGAAGCTTCCATTTCCCGCTCTGAAGAAGGTGATTTTATCGATTGGGCTCAATGACATGAAAGAGAAGGACGCGGGCTCAACTGGCACCAGGATCATGCACATTGTCCGCCGACTTCGCGAGCGGTTTCCAGACCTGCCCATCTACGTGCTTGCCATTCCCAGTGTTCCGCTGGGGGAACAAAAGAAATGGGACGTTGCCAAGATCAACGAGCAGCTGGAGAACGAGTGCAGCAGTATGCCCGGGGTAGTGTACACGGTCCCGTGGACCGGGATCGATAAAAGCCACTTTATCGAAGACGGCGTGCACTTTACCGGCGAAGGCAACGACATTTTGTTCAAGAATCTGTCGCACCTGCTAGAGAGCAAGCCAGAATAAAGCAGCGCGCTTTCAAACTAACTTTTTACCCGGTGATTTTATGGATAAAATAAAGGCTGTTTCTTCATTCAGAATAAAGCAGCGCGCTTTCAATCTAACTTTTTACCCGGTGATTTTATCCATAAAATAAAGGCTGTTTCTTCATTTCCTGTCTCATTATGGACGAGTGGACAAAGTCTGGCTTGTTCCAGCATGGATCCGAGGTGCTTGAGCACCTTGGTGATGATGTCAACGCCAGTGTCGTGTACGGCCGCTTTTATCGGTCTGCCCGTGTTCTCCACGCACTGCGCGAAAAGTTTGGCAAGCGCAATGTGAAACGCACGCCCTTGCTTTATGGAAAGGGCTCGGTGTTCTATGTGTTGACACACACGCCGTCTCAGATGCAGATTGCCGTTGGCCATTACCTGGGCATCCTACGCGTCTGGACGCCCTACGCCGACATTGACGACCGGATTGTTGAGCGAGACGCAGTACTTGCGCTTGTGGAATGCGCGAGGCGCCCAAAACCAGGGCCGATTACACGTTCCAAACATGAGATTGATTGATTGTATTTGCAAATAGATTCAAGTCTCTGTCCACATATCGTCTTGGGAATCCGTGTCGTCCGTTCTAAACAGCTGTCGAGGAGGCGGCAGGTACACTGCCTCTGACGGTGTCGCGGGTGCCGTCAGTCGCGCGGGCGGCGCAGGCATGCAAGGGCTTCCGGCGTGTGGCGGGGTTGAAAACGACGAGTGTAGCGTCGCTGCGAGCTCTGCGTAGTTCTCATTCATATCAATGATTTCTCGCGTCGACTTGTAGGCGGCGTAAAAATTTTTGATAATCTCAAACATTGCCTTGAGTTCCTCCATCGGCATAAGTCGATCAAGCTCAGACCCCATGTAACAGATTGCACGCTGGAATGTGCGCCGCGCCAGCTCCTCCTGGTTGACCTCACTGTAGCTCATGGCGGATGGAAATGAGCTACAATACGAAATTTTGAGCCCCACGTGCACAGGGGCTACCGGCCAACGGCTTTTCTCTCCCTTGTTTTCCCCTCTCTCTTTGTTTGTGTTTTTAGATACGGAACATAAGAGGTAGCCCCTTTTTATTTTTTGATCTAATCTACAACAATCAGAATATTTCCAGGTGGACACACTGCGGATCTTGGTATAGTAATTGCAGCGTAGTTTTGCAGGCAGATGCGCATCACCTGCGCAAACACGTCCGGCTCCACCGGGATTCCCTGCCCCATGAGAAAGCATCCAACATCGTGAGATGTGGTTCCCTTGTACTGCGTGATGCACTTGAGGATAACGCCTGCCAGTGTGTGTTTACTGATGTACACTGGTGTTTTTTTGCCGTATGGCAATAAAATATCAGGCAGATGCGCTGGCGCGCGCTCGGTGATCCCGTATTTCATGATTGCAAAGAACCCTTCAATGTCATCAACCATGTGATTTTTTAACAGCTTTATGTTCACCCGATGCATCTCTCCTTCAATATATATTGTGAGATACATGCACAATGAGAAGCGTGATTATGTATATTTTAAATGCTATACGCTTCCCGACTGACCGGGAACCTTCCGAAACAGGTCTTTCAATGTCGGGCGTTTTTGTACTTGTGCCGCAGCCACAACCGCGGGGGGTTGCAGCGGGATATTCGCCGGAGGCACATCGGTAGAAATCCACACGTTAAAGTCGTCTCTGCCAGCAACTGAGATTTGCATGCCAAACGCCGCAACGAGCCGCTCAAGCTCGCTGGCCAGAAACGGCGCCGCAGGCCGGATCAGGGTGCAGACGAGCGGAATGGTCAGCGGCCCGCTCTCGGCCGTTAGAATCGCCATTAGATCAGGGGTTGCTGCTATCTGCGCGCCAATGCCGAAAAATCGCGCGAGCGTCGGTCGCGCGTCATCAGAAGTCGCGAGATCAGCGGAGCCATCGACGGCGCCACCATGCACAGCCATGTGTGCTGTCGGGCATGCTCCGCGCAAATGAGTCGGTTGTCCAGCACGCGCTGAGACAAGTCGGCTATGCGCAGTGTGTGCGCCCCAACCACACACGAGAGTCCCGGCACCTTGGCAGCGCGGGCGGTGGGCGGCGCCGCCAGATTGTCAAACAGCATGTGCATGGGATTCACCCAGACCATGTTGCTGTGGTCGCAGTGCCGGCAAAAGACAACTCCGCGAGCGTCGACCACAAAGACCGGGTCTGCTTGCATGCAGCCAAGACAGATAAAGCGCACATAGAGCTGGTCAAAGTGTGTATTGGTGGACGGCCGCACAACCAGGCTCCACTTTCGCATGTTGCTGAGTAGCTCCGGCACGTGTGGATGCATGGGCACGCCGAGTGGCAGCCGCCCGCATGTGCGGATAGCCAGTGTCTGCAGCGCCGCCACTGGATCAAACCACTTTATGCGCGTCCGCAGTCCGGTGGCGTGTGGGTTTGGTGGTAGCGCGTGTGTTCGCGGAACCGGGGCTTCGCTAGCCCGCATGACGCGCACATAACTAATCGTGTTGATGTAGCTGTTGGTCCGCGCCGTCAGCTCGCCGGTCTCTGTCAGCTCCAGCAGAATCTGCGGAAGAATGCACCCGGCCAGCCGGGCCTTGGCGCCAAACCCTGGAATCCGATCCTCCACATCAAGCGGAAAAAACGGATCCTGGCGTAAAGTATCCACAAGATACAGCGCAAGCAGATAGAAGATGCGGCGGTTTATTGCCGTGAGCCGCGGCACTAGGTCAGGCCACGTTGCCACGGTGGCCGGCAGACCGGCCTGCACAAGCGCGCACAAAACAGCAAACTCAAACAGCGGGTAGAGCTCTTTAGCCGGCAGCGTCTGTCGGCGAATCAGCAGCGCGTTTCGAAAAGCAATGGCCGTCTGCGGCTGCGCCACCGGCTCGCCGATAATTGACTGGATCACGGTGGTTTTTACCGTCCCGTCCATGTTAATCAGCGTGTTGAATTCCGGCGACAATCGCCGAACGGTCAGCTGTCGCATGGTCTCGGTGGCGTCGTTGCACCGCGCGTGGGACCACGCATGTGCAAATCGCCATCGGCAAATACTGCACATTGCAGCGCAGAGATGCAGCGGGCTGGCAGCGTCGGGACACGCAATAATATACATCCGGTCCTCAAGAATATCAACGGCGGCGCCAGCGACCACGCACAACGGGGCCAAAAGCAGAGGCATTTCAAGCAGGCGTGCAGCAATCTCGGCGTGATGGAGCCAAAGATCTGCCTCTGGCAGCACGCCCCCTAGAAAAGCCGGCCGCCGACAACGCGCAGAGCGCTGTCGTCCACATAGTGGATGGTATGGCCGTTGGACTTGTAGGACATGACGCGCATCAGATGAAAAAACGGGCCCGGGATCACACACGCTCCGCGCTGGATCGTGTATTCCTCGCGGTATATTCCGGGCGGGCATGTGAAGACAAAGGCCGAGTGGAGATCGCGCGTCACGTAGAAAATGTGGCACAGGTAGCAGAGGCCCGAGTACACGTGTGTGTCGGCCGACAAGTCAATGTGCGGCGAGCGCATAGCGCGTAGGCTCACCCCAAACGGCTTGCAGTCGGGCGTCTGGATCTTGCGTGCGATGCACTTTGAGTCGTTGGCGCACAGTGGAACAGACGCGTACTCTGGATTGTCAAACGACAGCATCAGCATGATCCAGCTCAGGTTTGCTTCTTGCGGCACGGCACGGGCCAGTTGAATGGGACAGCACGCCTGCGGCGTGTTGGCTGCCACGCAGCGCGGACCGCGCTGCGAGTCTGCAGCAACCACAACGGCAAAGTTGGCCAGGCCGCGTGCAACGTCGCAGAGCACACCAGTCGCGTAGGAAAACTCAACCGAGTGCTTCTCATCGAGCGCCACCTCTGCAAGCTGCGGCACTTCACAATGGATAATCTCGCCAATATAATAGAGCAACTCGGTGGCATGCTGCGTGCGCATAAAGTCATCGCCTGCCCCGCACAGCGGAGACGCCACCGGATGGTCTTCGGGCGCGCGGGCGCGCACCAACCGCACAAGCCCGGCCATGTCAAACTTGTCCGATTCAACCAGCACGGTCGGCAGCTTGCCGGCCAAGTGGCAGGTGGTTGTCCGATGCATGTCCGTGTGTGTGACGCAGACGGACACGGTGCACAGCGTGCAGTAATCAGCGCATGCCACGCCACAGTGCACGCAGGTGCCAAGGTTGGCGCCAACAGCATGGGCAATGTTGGCGGCGCGGTTCATAAACTCGGCCTCGATCACGCCGGTGGCGATGTAGACAAGAAAAAGCGGCACAGTGACCACAGAAACGACTTCATCGTCCGTGTCCATAAACGCCGGCTCGGACTGGCTGCGTGGCTCTGGCTCCATATCCGCGGGCGCAGCCGCTGCCACCGAGTGGCATCGAATTCTGCGGTTCGCCATATGATATGACGCGACAGTATGGACACGGGAAATGCCAGTTGATACTGACTTTTCAATTGTCAGTCTGCTTGCCAGAAACGGGCAGATCATACTGACGATCATTGCAGTGGCAGCATGCATTATCTCGGTGTTGCTTGGTCAGATGGTGCAGTTGCAGCGTACCAAGTTTGGACGATTTTCCACCTCGTCGTTTTCCTCCTGATGCTTGTGTACGTTGAGCCACCCATCAACCGCGATCTCTGGGTATTTGATGTGCATCTAAACCTCTGGCTGGTGCTGGCGATGGTGTGGGCAGCGGTGGCCGACAAGCTACCAGCCAGCCGGTTTCGCGTTTCGCCGATCATCTTTGCCATCTTGGACGTGGTGATGACTGCTGAGATGGACTCAACCTACGCAGAGATGTCTCGCACGGCTGTGACTATCCGGGGGGTTTTATCCGCGGCACTAGTTGCCAGTTTTATGTAAAGTCTTATCTGTTATTAGTGTAAATATATGCAATATATGGAAGATTCGACAGCACAAACGCAACCGGCAATGCGCCCGACTAACCGCATCCGAATCTATGGACTGGGCGACACCAACCGCGAGGACCTGCTGGACCTCTACCGAAAGTTCAATCCGACCGACGGTATAAACAACCAGCCGTAATTTAACTGTTGGCCGCTTAATTTCATTTTCATTTAAAGCCGAGGTCAAGCTCTCTGTCGATGGCCGCCCGCGCGGATTCGGCTTTGTCCAATTCCGCACCATCGAGGATGCCACGCAAGCTCGCTTGGACACGGACGGCATGGTCCGCGGAGGTGTTGCCTTGCGCGTGTCCTTTGTGCCAGCCATCTTTGACCTGAATCTGAATCCACGCGACCACCGACGACTGTCAAGCGACTCGCGCTCAATGCGCGCACGCACAGCTGCGCCCGACTCGCCAGACAGAAGTCGCTCGTCGCGCTCGCGCTCTGTTCTTCCGGCGTCGCCAACTCGCTCGACCCGAGAGCGAACGGCGGCCCCCGACTCGCCTGCAAGTGAGAGACGATCGCGGCCTACCCGCACGCCAAGCCCGACCGAAAGCCTGGTCGACCACTCGCCCGACCTTTTGCTCGAGCCGGCGGCGATTGTTTCGGCCGAGCCGGCGCCGCGCAAGAAAAAGGCGACGGTGTTTGTGACCATGGTGCTTGATGGCTCGGAGATGCAGCACGCCAATCTCTACACAATGCTTGCATCGCATTTTCAAACACTGTGTGAAACGCCAAAGTAACATAATGATGTAATGAACATAAAAATTCTATTCAAACAAAGAAGCGGGTGGATCCGCCGGGGCCAGAGGGTCACAAAAATACGACCCAAGCTGAATTTTCAACAGAGACAGTCGGTCGACGGTCAGCTTGTCAAGCGCTGCGTACAATTTGTTCAGCGCTACCGTAGCGTTGTGCGGGCTGCCCATGCTGGCCACAATGGTGTGACAGTGGCCCTTGACAGTGTACTTTGACGTGGTCATTTTAACCGGCGCCGTCACCGTAGTCAGCAGCTTGCCTGGGACAGTGTGCGTGAGATACGGCAGCATCGGGATCAGCACCACCCCTTTGACCACAATGGCCTTCATCGGGATGGTTGTGAGCAGGCCAATCACCGCGTTCAACGCAAGCTGGTGGTGATTGCGATGCTCGTTCAGCGCCGACACGCATAGCAGGGTCCAGATCACGCTGGACCACGCGCGTAACCGCTCAAGCGACGTCTCACGCATAACGTACGAGACACACTGCAGAATCCACTGCGGTGAAAGCGCAATGGCGTCGTTCAGGCCACCGACTGTGCGCTCGCCGCGGCTGCGGCGAATCACCCGGCGCGACGAGTGCACCGGCGCGTTGCGGCCCAGCAGACCCGAAACGGGGCACGCAGTGCAATCGCTGTTGCCGTTATCCTTGCCGATAAACTCGCACGTCGTTGCGCAGTGGTGCACGCGGTGGTGGCTGGAACAGACCCAGATTGTGCCCGACGGATGCGGCCACCAGTCTCGACAGGCAGACGAACACATGCGAGCGGGCGCCGATCGGAGATGCGAGGTGATGTTAAACTCGAGCGCATAGTCGCGCAGGATGGCCTCGTCGCTAAGCAGCGCCGGATCGTTCGATGTGTCCCTGCGCTCAAACCGCCGCAGCTCCGGATAGCACGAGATTGGACACACGCCATCGTGATTGCAGCGGCTGCAGTATGGACCGTCCGCAGCCACCTTAACAAAGCACGGGTGCGCGCGCTGGTGACGCGTGCAGACAAAGATCTCGGCCACATCGTTTCGACAGGTCCAAAAGTCGCTGCACGCCGTGTTCGCGTGATCACTGTCCACGATGCATGGCGTGTACTTGTCGGGGGCCGGAGACGCCTGTCCGCGGCTCACAAGGCTGGCCAGATACTTTTTGACCGCCTCTGCCGTCATGGTGTGCATCCGCTGTGATGTCTCCATGTCGGCTGTCCTGGCAACCCTGGCCGATCGATTCATGTCGAGCGAGGTTTGTTGTCGTATGTACACACCCTCTATGTATGTCACACTGTTAATGACACTCTTTTTATCCAGCCAACGGCCTGGGCTCCGATTCAATGCGACTACGCCCACACTGGCCAGGGGTACCCGTGCTTGCCCAACACGTATGGTGTCATGGTCGTCTCCACATTCGAGACCAACACAACGACCACGTACGCCGCCACTCAAACTTGTGTTGGAGACTGCGAGGAGGAGTGCATTGCGCGACCAGCTTGCACGGCCTTTACGTCTGCCGGTCAGCTTTTATTTGGCCCAGGCCGTCTGAGCGCCACGGCCAGCGTTCGGTGCGGAACCGCCAGCGTTCCGTGTCCAACTGTGGAAATTCAATTTGGACTAGCGGATTGCACAACTAGTGAAACCAACGTACTCATTGCCGCCCATCACACAACGGTGTCTGCCGTTCGCGAAAACTGCTCCATCAGCGTGTATGCGCGCGCTGACGCACCCGGCGGCTACTTTTCAATCCCGCGACTGGGATCGCCTGCCACACACGCGGATCCGCTGCTTGTGCCGATGCTAGTGACTTTTTTGGTGGTTGGCCCACTTGTTGCGGGCGCAGTAATTGCATTTATGCATCGGACAGATTTAATGTGGAAAAAATAAAAAACCCCAACACATTACAATTTTTTTATGTGCGACTGGTGGTGCCGCAGTGCGTGAACGCCGGCCGCAAATGCACTCTGCAGATGACCCTCTGCGTTGTGCAGCAAATGCATGGTTGCGTAGCTCATGTGTTCCACCCACTGACGCGCGCCCGGATAATTCAGCAGAGTGATGGCAATAACAGAGAGAGATCCGATGATGGAGATGGACGAAATGGCGTATAGAATGGCCAGGTGTGCGTTGCGCCAGGCCATTCCGTACTTTAGGCCCATGCAAAGCATCGAGTACGTCGACACTTGCTGCGTGGCGTCTGCGTTGAGCAGGTCGGCGCTCACAACCGAGCCAGACACGCCGCCCAGCTCGTCAAGCCGCTGGGAAAGAGAGGACATGGCGGCCACGTTGTTGTACAGCTTGGCGCATGTTTTGTGCTCGCCGTAGATGATGTGGATCAGCGAGGCGCCCATTGGCATGGTGAAAAGCGCCAGCACAACTGCAGTGACCGACAGAACCTTGTGCGGGTACTCGTGCGCGGCAAGGCCGACAAGAATGGTGACTAGCGATGCAAAAATAATGATCCAGGCATCTGTTTTGTAGTCTGCCGGCTCTGTCAGCGCGCTCACGACACAGAGGCACACAAAAAGTGTAAAAAGGTAGACAAAAGCCAGGATGGCCGAGAGCTGGCGCGGCACATAGGCGGCGTACTTGGCCAGTGACTGCGTAAACTCGGAAAAAACATGCTGCACCGCGCGCGTTGCCATCCTCGGCTACATGTTGTATGCTCGGGCCAAGCATATGCGGGTGTAATGGAATGGATCACTCGCCGGTATGCGCGGCTCCATTTTGACGCCGATCCCGTTTATCACGGGCAAGTATGACAGCACCGGCGAGCCGATTCCGATAAAGCTGCGCTTGTTGACCGTGGTGGCCGCCATGAAGGCGCGCGTCACAAGTGACACCATCATCGCCATCACCCCGACCCCGTATCGCACCGTGCCTCGCTCCAATGTCCGAGGCCTCTCAAAGCATCTGGAGAACCGCGAAATGCAGCTCAAGGACGAGCGCGATTGCTACAACGACATTTACTACACAATTAAAGTCTTGAACAAATGCATCCGCGCCACCGGCTTCGACCGCTGGTACTGCGTCAACAGCCTGATTATGCGCCAGTGCGCCTACGTCGCCATCCAATTTATCGTCGGCAGCAAGCGCTTTAAGCACTTTCGCTTCCGCATCCTGCAGTCATGGGTCCGCGTGCCGTACCCGGGCCGCTTCGTGGCCGCCGTGCTGTCGCGCCAGGTTACGTGTGACTTGGTGTGTAAATTTAATCTAATTTCTGCGGTTTTTAGGTCGGCAAGACCGGTATCATCGCTATTACGCTAGCGCTAATGATTGCGCTGGCGCGCACCGAGGACGCGCACTCGGGCATCGCGCTCTATGCACAGGAAGCCGCAACATCCGAGACCACGCTGCAGATGGCCATCAATCTGCTGCGCATTGTCTACAACGCGATCCCAAACGACCCGGACATGGCCGGGTGCATCGTGAACTTGATCCGCAGCAGCGCGCACGGCTCAATCACGGTCGAGATGCCGGCTGCCTGGAACTCTGTGGTGTTTCACGCGGTGGCCAAGCCGGGGCGCGTGATCAACGTGCGCGGTTCGCGCGAGAATGCAATCTTTGGCGACGAAGTGTCGTTTATGAGCCGCGACATGATGACAAATCACATCATTCCAATCATGAGTGTACATGTCATGGCTGGTTTGAAGGCAATTACTGACTGTTGCTCACTAGGTAACGAATCGCGTCGGTGCCATGATGACCACGCCCGGAACAAGCCTCGAGCCAGGCGGCGACATGATGCAGCACTGGCTCACCGATCCAAAAAAGAATTTTCCGTATGGCACGGTTGAGCAGCTTTCTCTTGTGTGTCCCGAGTGCTATCCGCTGCCGTCGGCCACCAAGTGTCGCCACAATCTCGATCTTGTGCCGCCATGGCGCTCAATCCCAGACATGCTGCACGCCATCGCCACCGCTTCAACTGCCACCAAGCGCGAGGAGATGGAGCGTGAGCTGCTCGGCTACTCGAACCGGCGCATCGGAGCCGTTTTTGACCTCGAGATGGTCCGACAGGTGAGACAAGGCGTACATATCAAATATAAAATTAACATTTTATCTCTAGGTCTGCCATCCGGTCGAAACGGAGATCAACATTGAGCTCATCTCGCACAAGGTGCTGTATCTGGTGATTGATCCGGCCGTCGGCAGTCGCAGCAACTTTGTCGTCTACTCTATTCTGCTGTATGGCGGCACCCTTGTGGTGCTGGCCATGGACGACGTGAATCTGGAAAAGTGCGGCCGCGACGAGAGCGACCTGGTGATCCGCGCCCACTACGTCGCCCTGTCCAAGCAGTTTCCGGGCCTCTTGGATTGCTGCAGCATCTGCCCAATCGTCGAATCCAACGGCAGCTTGATGACTGTGACTGACATTATGCGTCTGCTGACCACCAGTAGCTTTCCGGTGCGCCTTAAGCTTGATCGCAATGGCCTGGCGCAGCAGGATTTGCGCGGCGGCAACCAGAGCGCCATCGGCGGCGTTTACACGCGGGACGACACGAAAGAGGCCGGTGTTCGCGGTCTGTGCGATCTGGCCGCCAACGGCCGCCTGGTGATTGTCAAGAGCTTCACCACGACCGGCATCAGCAACTTTACCCAGGGCCGCAAGCTGCTGGACCGCGAGCTGCTCCGGACGCATGCCAACACCGGCGAGCCGTTCTCCAAGATGGACCCGGTCTATGCCAACACCCCGGTGGTTGACAGCTCGCTGGACTTTGCGCGGCAGCGGCTGATCCAGACGCTGGAGAACCAGCTGATGGCCATGGCGCGGTCTGTCGACGGCAAAATCAGCGGCAAGGGTGCGCGCAAAACTGAGCGCGACGACATGGCCATGTGTCTCCTGATCGCCGTCTGCTTTATTCCGCGGCTTGTCAGCGCGTGTCTGCCGCTCGAGAGTCTGTGGCAGGCGTAGCCTGTGACCGTTATCATTCCCCTGCTACTATGTTGTGGCGTGGTCTGCTGGTTGACGTGGTGTTTTTGGGGTGTCTGTTTTTGACGGCTTGGTATACAAGCGAGATTGACATTAAAAAAACTTTTTACGTGGACGCAAAAGCACGGGTGGTCCTTCCTGTTCTTGCGGACGCCATGGACGACATATTCTATATCTTTGATCTGGACTATGGACTAGAAACTACCGTTGCGCCAGCCCTGAACTGCATGCTTGCGATTGAGCTTGCACTCTGTACCATCAAACAAGTCTCTCTAATGGTGTTTATATCTGTTATCTATTACAGCATTCAAAAATTCTATCCCACCTCCCGATAAACCCCGAGCCGCTTTATCTGTTATCTATTACAACATTCAAAAATTCTATCCCACCTCCCGATAAACCCCGAGCCGCTTGGCCAGTCGTGTAAAAACATCTTCGGGCTTGGATTTTGCTTGTAGCTTGGCCCCAAGCGTTGGTCGCCAGGGCGCATCGTGTGTCGGCGTCCGCTTAGTAAACACATGCGCCTCCACAATTGCTTTTTGTGACGAGTCGTGGTGCACCTGTAGCAGTTTCTTCAGCGAATCTTTCTCGTGTTTTGGCGGCGCAGCGTCAAACGCATCCACCACGTCATTCAGCGCCGTGTGGACAAAGACAAACATCACTCCTGCCATGTACATGTGGTGCACAAGAACTACGGCGGCCGAAAGACCGCCAAAAATCACCAGGATCCACCACATCCACACGGTCTTGTGTACCACAAGATAGCTGATAACGCATGCCAACATCACCATGCTCATCATCACCTGCGGATGAAAGTAACATGTTAGCCACGTGCAAGTCAGCGTTAGATTTCTGTACCTGAAGCAAGACGTGCCAGGCTTTCATGTTGGCAGCAACCGCGCAGTAACCAAATAATATGGATGCGGGATCCCCTGCCAGAATGTAGCGGAAGCGGTAGAGCAGCGCAGGGTGTGACCGTGTGCGAAAGTCTGGCAGGGAGCGCAGGCGTCTTGACTCGCGCACGGCTGCGTTGTATGCTGTGACCGCATGCTTGTTCCGCAGACGGCCGGCAAGACGCCGAAGGACGCAAAGCCGATACAGCGAGGCTTTGAAGAGAATGATCCGGATGACAAAAAGCACGAGCCAAATCACAAAGGCGCCACAGATGACCCCAATTCCGATTATTTCGCCGCGCGTAAAGTCATGACTGTTGCACTTGTGCCACTTGCCAACCGTGTGGATAATCTGGCTTGTGCGCACGGTACAGCGTCCCAGTGTAAAATCATCAAAGCTTGACCCGGGAGGGTAGCAGCACCAGTTGTCAAAGACAACAAACACTACCGTAAAAAGGAAATAAATGCCGGTCCCGGCCACCAGGGTGGAGATCCAGACGGTCACAAGCATAAACATCGGCATGCCTGAAAGCAGGCCCTCGGCGGCAAACAGAATCACCGAGACCGTGAGCCCGCATACCGACAGCGACTGCAGCGAAGCTGGCTGCATTCTTTGTTATCTGGTATAACATAAACACATATAAGCTCGCGATAAGTACAGAGCCGTTAGCCTTAATGGCGTCGGCGCAGCACGAGCCAGAGTTTCGCAAAGTCGATTCGCCGGATCGTGCACGAAAGCGGAGACAGCCAATAATCGACGAGCATGGTGATCTAAGCGACGAGGAAGTCGATTTGCCGAAGGGTGGCGTACAAAAGCGGAGACTGCCAGTAATTGACAAGGGTGATGATGACCTTAACGCGGAGGAATTGATGAGAGAGCTCGAAGAAACGACATCCGAAAACACAATTTCGCGCGAGATGCTCGACAGTGGCACTGCCATCACCAACAAGCCGGCCGGGCTCGCACAAACAGTCGACAGCAAACACACAATCTTTGGTCTTGTTTATGGACAAACGCATCTACGCCGAAACGCATCAGTCCAAGTAACTTATGTGATCCCGGATTTTACAACCAAGCAATCATTTGGTGCTGGAAATCTAGAGTTTGCGTACGCGTTTGGCTGCATCTTTGCTCCGATGGACCGGATTCTGTTAGAGCCGCCCTTTCAAATGACCGATGTTGTGATTCGCGAAGGCGAGATGGAGCGGCTGCTCTACCGAAAAAGCAGCGCGCTCTGCATCACAGTCCGAAAAGGAAAAGTGGCTGCGTTTACAAAAGATCTGATTTCTCGGCGGTTTATGCTTCATAACCCCTATGCAAAAGACCCTGAAAAAAATCTACGAACTGTGGAAGAGGAAGATGAAAACGACGACAACAGTTCTCCAGACAGGACCATCAGGGTGAAAGCACGGAAAGCTGATCAACCAAAACGCCGTGTTGTGACGAAAAAAGCCGATAACGCAGAGGACGAAGAAGACGACACAAAGTCTGATGAGAAGGGTTCTACCCTTAAGGTGGCCGCCGATCTTGGAACAAATGCCGTGCATATTAAGCTGCCATCTCTGCTGTACCGTAGCTTGTCGCTTGTAATCATGCACGCAGATCTGTCACTGCGTGCCTGGAATGCAGTGCGGGCCATGACACCTGGACTGTACGCGGCAGTGTTTGACATGCCCAAGGAGAAGCGCTGGCCTGGAATCCTAAATGATGTCCTTCTTACCATCCGGGAGTACGCAAGTATGTTTCCAGCGACAGACGAGCGCAGCAAGGCGCACGCCCGTGTGATGGCAATGATTGAATCACCAAAGGTGGCTTTTTTTATACCACCGAGCGCTGTTATTCCAGTCCTCGTAGAGATTACGTACAAATATGCCAGAAAGAATTAATGGGGATCTATTTGAATAAATTCAGTATTTCATTCTGTCTAGCAAATCAGGTACATTGTCCACCGGGCCAATCACCGCCTCGTAGTGTTTGCAGCAGTCGGTCAGTTCCTCCAGCGTTGGTAGCGGAATGGTCGCATGCACTTCTTTGCGAGCCATTGCGTCTGTCATCATGCAAACTGCTGCGCCACCAAGCTCCTTCATCTCCTCGCCCATGCAAGCCCACTCGCAGACGCTCATGAGTTGGATGAAACGTGTGATGTTTTCAATGTTTGTTGTCAAATCATGCTGTGCCAGCAAGGTCTCCCTGTTTGGGTCCCCGAAAAAGAACACAAAGTCTGCCAACACGCTGCAGGGAAATACGGTGGGAACAACAATGACCGGATCCGCTGCATTCATGCTGATGTGAGGGATGCGTTCAGCAAGGCTGAGCGGAAGCTCCACGCAATCGGTGCCACAGCACCCAACTGTAAACAGACAATGTAAATTGACGGGGTGGTACCTAAAGTGGACAAACCTAGCACAACTCGGCGCGACATGAATATGACGGTCTGTCAGACAGGCCGCCGCCAGATATACGACCGGGAAAAATTAAGATGGTGTGCAGCATGGGCGCGTGTCTTAGTTTCCGGGCAATCGAGCGGATGGTCATGCGCAGGGGGTTTCCGCCTGCATCGGCAACCTACACAGTGGTTGCCGATAACGACGACGATGATGAGGTGTTGTTCACAGCACACACTCCGGCGGCGTCGGGTCCAAGTGTTACGCAGACCATACGTGCCCGCATTACACGTGGGCGATTATCCTAAAACCTGTTATACATTAGTAATAAAGCGGATTTTATCTCTCATTTTCATCTCGCGGGTCATGGCGTACGCCTTTTTCAATGTCGACGGACGCTCGAATCCGCTGGAATCTCCGGCCATCATTGCCATAGTGATGTTCACGGATGCATATCCGCAAACAAGTCACGATATCATATCTTTGATTGACCAGCTGCCCAATGTAACCACGCTGATACTGTCGGGAAACCGCATCGTGTTTGACGTCCTTCCGCACGTTTCAAAGCTTTCCTGCTCTATTCTAGAAATCCGAGAAAGCAATCGGGACGGCGCTCTCCATATTCCACACGGTGTGAAAACTCTGCAACTCGGACCGAGATCCTCTGTTACCAAATTGGCTGGTAATTACAGGGAACTGACTAGTCTGTCAATCTCATGTCTTGACATCTCTAATCTAGACATGATCCAATCCCTGGACTCGCTGCAAGCCCTCGCACTGAATTATGTGACGTATGTGAGCGAGCTCGCCCATCTGCCCGCCAGTCTCCGCTCTCTCTCGCTTACTTCATCTTCACGCATCGTCGCAATCACGTATCCGCCAGCGCTGGAGGAGCTGGCCGTATTTGACGACGGTCTCGTTTCCACGAGGCTGTTTCTCTCGCATGTTCCAGACAGCATCAAAATACTTTCACTGAGTGGGTGGCGCGGGCGATACTACATGCCGGAGCTTGGGCCGCAGTCCAAACTGACATCTCTTACACTGGAGGGAGGCCGAGCCAAGTTGATGCCAATGCATCTTCGTGCGATCCGATACCTGAACTTGTATTGTTGCAGCTTGTCCGTTGATCCATTTTACGAGCGACTTTATTTTGATAACGTGATGATTGCGGGTACGCGTTACATGCCCATCAACTGGTTTGTGGCGATGATCGACGAGTGCAGCCCCACTATCTACAAGCTGAACCCGTATGCTATTATGAACCGCACTTCTACGTTTGAATATGCATCGTATATTTCACCCGGCACGATTCGACGCCTTCACCCGGTCTTGGTGCTGGCGTGGTTCCTAACACACGCCACCCGGCTATTTCGGGTGTCTCTGCCTGTGGTCAACTTGCTTTACAGAATTTACACAAGCAAGGAGAACGAAAACTATATTTTAAAACAATATACAACGTGCTTTAATATAAATTAAACCGATGATTAGAACGATGTAGTCTCCATATATTCAGGGGGGTTGGGGTCATCGAGATACTGAAACCCATCCATGTCTGGATGATCGTAAACAGCGGATGGCTCAGGAACAGCCGCTGGCGTGCTGTATGTAATACTTATGGTTGGCTCCGTCCTATCGGCCATCCTCCGTATGTACGCGGTGTGTGGCTCATCTTTTGCTCTCCAAGTGGTCGGTTCATCCTCCAGCGGAAGAGATTGTGTAGTCTCTACATGCGGCTCGTCTACATCCGAAATGTACTCGTCAGGCGGTGAATTCACAACATCTGGCGGCGGGTTTATCCAGCGTGGAGTGTACTCTTGATCTTCTACAGCATCCGGACTATCTCGTGCTGGGTGGGGTGTAGAATGCAACTCAACCAAGGTCTGCGCCAGCCCGGCTTGTCGAAAAAGCCGTGACGCCTTCATGCCGGCTGTATATGAAAGACTAACTGAGTGCCGTATACAGATTGCAATGCACCCAGCCGTCGTGTTGCTTCTTCTGGCTGGCGCTTATGCGTCTGCCCAGGCCTGCCGGCGCCCGCCGTGCGCTGCAACGCAGGGAGTTGCCTCGTATCTGGACAACATGGGCTGCTGCGCTGGTTGTCGCCCGGGATTTGCCTGCAACGGAACCCATGCGGTTCCCTGTGCTCCGCCAGCGCAGTTTCAGGCGTATTCGTTCCAGACGACCTGCAGTACAGTCCGCGCGTGTGCAAGCGACTTGGAGTACGAATGGCGCACGCCAACGGCGACAAGCGACCGCGGTTGCAAGCTGCACTCTGTCTGCGACACAGCCTTTGAGTATGAGCGTATCGGCGCCACCACAACGACCGACCGAGTCTGCAACAAGGTTAAACAGTGCATCTTTCCGTCCGAGTACGAGCAGCGCGCGCCAACAGCAACCACGGACCGGGTGTGCGCTCCGGTTCGGGTGTGCGACCCGACCCGTGAAATAATGATCCGCGCCCGCACAAATACATCCGATGCAGTCTGCGCGTGCTCCCCTGGCCATCTATACACAGAGGCCGGCTGCACTCCTTGTTTTCTCTTTGTGGATGGCTGCGAAACGTGCAGCCGGCGCAACGGAACGGTTGTCTGTGACCGATGTGGCGCTAGTCTGCAGCCGGTGCGAGGTGCCGACAACGAGACGGCGCGCTGCACCTTTTGCGAAACATCAAACTGCGCCGAGTGCAAGCAGGACGAGGTCTGCTCGTCGTGTCGACCCGGGTTTACGCTGCAGATTGATGCAGTGACCACTGCCGCATCATGTATCTGCAGCGCAGCATTTTGCAGATCGTGTCACCGGAACGGAACCTGCGCCAGCTGTCTCGCGGGCTTTGAAATGAGAGATGGGCAATGTGAGTGTCTGCAGCCGGGCTGCAGGACATGCGATGGCGCTGGCCGGTGCACCGAGTGTGAGTCGAATTTTGCACTCTCGGCTGCCGGCTCCTGCTATTGTGTTATAGAACACTGTGAGGAGTGCGACGCGTCGGGAACGGCCTGTTTGGTCTGCCGCTACCCATTTGTTTCTCGGGCGGCGAACGGCAGCCGATGCGAGTGTGCACTTGAAGGCTGCGTGGCCTGTAACACAACCGGATGCCAGGAATGCGCCGACGGAGTGCAGCTGCTAGCCGACCAGACCTGTGGACTTGCTGCGCAGGGCAGTACAACAAGTGCCGCAGCCACAACTTCGTATGTTGTGATAGCGGCAATGGTCAGTACTGGGCTGTTGCTCTTGGCTGGTCTGGCCGTCTTTACGCTGCGTCGTCGCAAGACCAAGCCGCAGGACGATCTGCCGCCGCTGCCGCCACCGCGGTACCGCGAGCCGGTCAGAAACGCAACGTACGATACATCCTCTCGGCTGTACGAAGAGCTGTGCTTCAACAGCGTGACCACGCTACCCGAGGAACCCGAGTACACGCTGGCTACTGACTCGCAGCACCTCTACGAAACTGCGGTTCAGGGCGACATTACCTACAATCCCGGCCCGCTTTACGATACGCGCACTGTTGGTAATAACGACGGGTACTTTGATGTTGCTCCTACTGTATAAAGATGTATGTTTTAATTACAAAATTTTACGGGAATCTGGTCCTATGTCAACTGCGTCAACAGCCTGGATCGAGACATAGATGCCAGACAAAATAACTAGGTAGGCAAACACGGCAGAGGCTGGAAATGTGCCAATGTCGATGAGAGAAAAGATGTCGACCGCTGACGGCAGGCCCGTCAACACCACAAACGGCACCAGAAGCAGCTCCACAATCGCGCCAGCAGAAAATACCCAGACAGGGCCAAACAAAATGAAGATGGTGCATAGGACGCGCGGAATAACGTGGAGCCAAAAAAGCGCCGCGCCCGCACAAATAATAGACTGTGTAAAAAATAGCATTGTTAATACCAGATTCTAGCCCAGACAATAAAGTCAAACCTGAATGTCGCGTTCTGTTGCCCCGCAGTTGTACATGATAAACACCACGCTCAGCATCGACGGAAAGCAGAGGCGAACAATCGCAGTGCGCACCGGAGACACGGAGGAGACTGCTAAGTTTGCGTAGAGTAAAGCTGCATACTTTACCAGCATGGCCGACATGGCGCCTGCCGTTAAGACGGCTGCCGCCGCCGAGTCAAACCCCGTGCTGCGTTCAACCCCTTCGTAAATCTCCACAGTGTGATAAAACATCACAAGGATAATCACAGTCGAACCAAGCATGTTGATCTTCACAATCACATTGCGCTCAAGCGGACTGTCAACGTCGACAGCTAGCGGCCGTAAGATGTAGACCCCGGCAATAACGCATAAAAGAAACAGCGTGAAAAGCTCGTGGGATCTGATCTGCCAGCTCCAGCGACCGGAATAGAGCACTCCAATGCGCATCTCATCAGCCGTGAAATAGATCATTAGGTCGCGCGGATTTTCCTCCATCAGATCAAAGCCGACAAGCACCAGCTTTTCCGGGTCAACCAGGCGCGAATAGCCTGCCGCCCCTGTGATCTCGTGCGTGTATACCTGCAAAAACGTGTAAATAAATAAATAAATAAATTTATTTACACAGCCGGATCAAACCTGGGGAGCACACAGATTGTCACGGCAAACCCGCTGCTCCGCGCATGCTTTGATGCGGATGCTGCTGTGGTTCACCAGCAGCAAATCGGCGCACACGTGCGCAAACCGTGCCGGCACGCCAATCCCAGCAACCGCAGGTGTAAATGCCACATCGACCGTCTGCCCGTCGAGCGTGCCGGAGAAAAGACACGTGTGAAGCAGACAGCCAGTGGCAACCGCCATTCCTTCGCGCCGCATTAGATACTGCTGCCAGCTGTGATAGCCGGGAAACATCCGTCTGGCGCCAACAGACCACGCCACGCTGCCACCCAGGAATGACACGAGCCCTTCAAAGGAAATAACCGGCGTTGCTATCTCCGACGATCGCACGACCCCCGAGAGAACACGGGCCTCGCACCCGGCAAATGCGCCAATGGTGCTCGTGTTATCGTCGTACTGTTCGTCTGACCACGCTTCCGGCAACACAAGCCGGACCGATGGATCGTCAAACTCGGAAACAACGCTGGCCGTCTCCAGCAGGCTGCCGCCAATGCTGCCACCACTGACTGCAAAAGACGTCAGCAGCCGCCCGGTGTGGTACGTGTAGCGCTGCACGACGCCTACATAGCACGCAGGCCACGCCGAGACTCCGCATACCAGCAAAAATAACAGTCTCATTTCTTTGCTGCTTAATTAAAATCCCACATTTTTATTTCATATCTGAAATCCACATCTCACGACGTCTGCAGCACAGTAATTGACCCATCCATCTCCTCGTACAGAAAGCGCCCCACATACAAATCGCTGCGCACGTGATTGGGCATCTTGTGGCGCAGCTCGCGGCGCACCAAATCGGCGGTATTTGAATTCAGCGGGTACATGGAAGCGGCATAGGGCGCCAGGTCAGCCTTACAGGTGACCACCGATACAAGATTTGCAATGCGAAGAACAGGCCTGGCGTCAGCAGAAACATATGCAGGTATGTTGAAAAGGTCGTCAAACGCGGGAACTTCTGAGATTTCGTAGATGCGTGTCACAAGTTCGTCAATCTTACTTGGATCTTGATTGTAGAAAGCCTGTAGCTTAAGTACTGCTTCAAGTGCAGTGATGGGGTTTTTCCCCAACACAGCAGCCGGTCCAACAGCAGGCGTAAATGTAGTGGGTACAAAGCGCCCTGCGGGACCACGATTGCATAACTCAATCCGATCACAGACATAGTCAATCAGATCAGAAAAAAGATCCGATAGCGTAACAGCGTGCGTGGCGTTGAACTTGACGGGCGTCACAGTAGAAGGAGGAGGGAACAGTGCGTTGAAGGGCTCATCTGTGTCATGGAAAGAAGGCAAGGCAGTAATGTTGCCATTCTTGTTTCCCACAGTGGCGATCAAGCCATTGGCAAAAGATAGCACAAATCGTGAAATGGGCGACAGCTCGGCAGTGTTCCATGTCGAGTACAGTGTCAGAGGGTTTTTGTTCGTCAGCATGTATTCATTTCCGTTAAAAGAAAGAATCGGGCCCGTATTTTCTTTGACAGAGGGCAGCGTCAGGTAGAGTGGATCACCAACGGTAAGACCAAGAGTTGCCGCGTTCACAATTTCAAGATTCTCGTTGACGAGGGGAATGTGAAAGTTGCACATCCCCCCAACTCGGATCGGGATCACAGGCGTCGGATTGCTCGCTGCAGACGACTCCTCCACGCGGCCCACATAGCGCAGTTTGCGCAACAGCACCTGGCGGCTCAGTTTGAACTTGGTCTTTGTCTTGCTGCGGCTGACACTTCGCTCGAGGTACGGCAGCAGCTGGCCCGGGAAAACCGAGCCCATGACCTGGTTCATGTGGTTGCGGGCCGGCGGCTCAATCACCTGGTTCAAGGTGACAAACGGGCGGTTCGACCCGACCTCCTTTGGCGTGTTTGGAAAGGTCGTGTCCTTGTTGATGTTTGTGATCATGTTGGTTGCGAGGTATTTGTCAATCTGCCGGTAGTCGAGGATCATGCCGGAGATGAAGCTGCCGCCCTCCGAGCGCTCGATCGTGTTCTTCATGCGCCGAGAGACGGGGACGACCCGGTCGACCTTGAACTGCGACATGACCGGGTAAAAAGGTCCAATGTTGTTACTTTAATTTTCGCTTTCTACCCATATACTGAACAGCGCAAAAACGGGTTTTCTCGCATTTTCCGTCTGCAATGGCCCTGGTGCAGGCGGGCAATCCGGCCGAGGTCGAGCAGCTTGCGCAGTGTATTTCGCGGCTGCTGCATGTCGGGCTTGACCCCGCTCTCTACGATGTCTACAATCTCATCTACACCATGATTACGCGGCAAGTCACAGCGGGCGGGGTCCTGTCTGCCATCGACGGCATCTACTGCGTGCTGCAGCGGATGTACGCCGAGTTTATCGAGGAGAGACGCAGCAGTGATCTGGCCGAGCTGTCTGGTCGCGCATTGGTTGTGTCGGTGCTCTCGTTCTGGGACTTGCATGTGACCCATCGCAGCGAAATTTCGCGCAAGCTGTTTGTCAACGCGAACGCGCAGGTGAAGCATCCCATGTTTGTCAACGTCTCGTCGATGGTGGCAACCGCCAGTGTGTACCGGGACGAAGGGAGCAAGAAGTCCTCGCGCGTGAACAGCAGCGAAGATGCGATGAACCGCGTTTTTGTCCAGGACATGCTGCAGTATCCAGCTGTCGAGGCGGAGCTCGTCAAGTGGCTTGCCGGTTGCTGCACAGCCCCCGATCGACAGAATGCCGACCTCATGAAAAACGTCCTCAACATGCTGGCCAACTTTCCCCGCACCAAAGCGCAGATTGAGAGCAAAGTGGCGGAGATTGTCAAGGACCATTACGAGGCCGTGGCATCCACCTTTGTCCCGACTACGCTGGAGTGGATTGAGACGGCAGCCGAGATTATCCGCTACATCGCCTGTCTGATCCCGGGGGAGCTTCGCCTTTTTGACATTACAATGAACCTGGCCAAGACTGCCCTCTTCACTGCGCGCCAGGAGCTGTTTGTCTCACAGGTGCGAACCATTCTGCTCGACTGCTGCCGGACAGACCGCATGCCGTCCATCGAGCTGCAGCATGTCAATCGGCTGCTGACTGTCACGTCCACCCCGTTGGCATGCATGAAAGACGCCTTTTACGCGCTGTTTCCGGTCCTGGTGCCAACGGTCAAAGACGCACAGCAGCAGCGCGCCTCGTTTTCCGAGACTATCAACATCCTCACCTGGACCCTGTGTCTCATCTACCAGTGCTTTGAGGCCAGCCGCGAGCTTGTTTCGATCGTGATTACGCGCGCGGCAGAGCAGTTTGTCACGATCGGCAGCGATCCCTCCGCCCAGATGCTGGCTGGCTACTTTGTGTCGCGCCTGACATCCGACAGCATCGACTGGAATGTTGCCAATGCGCCCCTCACATACCGTCCAAAGTGGTCGTCTGGGAAGCTGCCGCTGCTGAGCACCAGCGTGAGTCCGCTGATCCAGGCGCTCGAGAGCCGTGACACCTTTCACCTTGCGCTCTGGACCCGCCTCTCCATGCTGTTTCTCAGCGAGTGGACCGCTTCACGCACCGACATGTCGGCCGTGCGCGACGACGTCTCCAGCCTGCTCACGCTGGTTGCCAACACGCTCGGCACAGCCGTTGTGAAAGAGATGCAGACAATGGCCACCGATCTGCAGCTGTCGGCCGATTTCGCCGCGAGAATGATGGATACTGCCGCAAACAGTGTGGATCTAACACGGCTGCGCGTGTTGGTTGCCAACCAGTTTTGCTGGAAGCTTTCCACATCGCTCTGCGTGCGGGCACCGCCGCTTTCAGAGTACACTGCTCTTGTCGCCGCGTTTGAGACGGCGTACAAGGCTGTTCACTCTGGTCGCAAGCTGCAGTGGCTCCACGACGCATCAACAGCAGAGTGCTCGGTGCAGACGCCCGACAAGAAGGGCCGACGGACGATGATTCTGTCTCTTTGTCAACTCTATGTTGTCACCAAGCTGGAAGAGGCCAGCGCCACCGACGAGATGGACGACAGCGGCGCGGCGAAACGCCACCGGGTCTCTGGTGTGACCACGGACAGCCTGGTCCAGGCGCTCGGGTCCGAATACGAGTCCAAGATTGCCAATGTGTTGGCCTTGATGGTTGAGATTGGCCTTGTAACCCGGTCAGCACAGGGGGAGTACCTTCTCAACTCGCGCTTTATACCAACCAAGGAGACCCGCAACTTGGCGACGCTTGGCCGACGCAGCGGCTCAAAGCCGGCGGCCGCGGACAAGGAGCAGGACGCCGTTATCAAGAGGGAGCGCATCTTTGCGCTCCACGCGGCCATAGTTCGCTGCATGAAGAGCACGCGCAAGGTTGACAGTGTCGACGCCCTGTTTGCCAAGGTTGCTTCGAGCGGATCCCTGCTGTTTCCGTTTGACAAGTCGCTCTTCCGGCAGCAGGTGGAGACACTCATCTCCAAGGAGTACATGAAACGAGGTGACAATAATTGTCTGGAATACATAGCTTAAATACTACAATTGAAATGATTACATAAAATACACATTTTTACGACGTGCGCTGGCGTTTTGCCGATGGTTCGCCCACAGTGGATGCCCGGACCTCGGCAGCCTGAATTTGCATCTGGCCTTTAATTTCCTCAATTCCCTGCGCGCTGATCAGTGATCGGTCAACCCGCAGCGTGTCGGCGTATAGCTCGACGCGGCCCTCGTGGGACAAGACTGGCTCAAGCTCCATGAGCATTTCAATTGGCACGCTTTGTTTCAGATTGCCCTCGGGAAAATCGGCATCGGCGCCGAGGATAGCAGTCATGATTTCGCGAGTCAAATCAAGGATTGACTTTACGTGACTGAGCATGGCTGAGACGGTCACAAACGCGTCGCCGGCCTCGCCGAGACTCGTGTGCGCACTCTTCATCTGCACAACGCGAAGGTTGAGCCGGCGAGGCGGAATGCCGTAGGCGGAGGCAATCTCGCTCACAAGCGCATCCAGCTGGTTGTTGACGTCGAGCGCAGTGATTGGCGCCTGGGGGACCCATGTCATGTGGCCATCACCACCTTGCTCAATCACCGCGCTGATCTGGTCCACCGTGGTCTTATCCATCGAGTACGACAGCAGGCGATCAGCCGACTTTTCCAGCAGACTTTGCCGCTCTTCATGCGTGCGCTTTGACTGTTCGTCAAACACGCGCAGCACATCGTTGGCGCCCACGGCACCCGTCACGCTGTTGATGCTGTTGAGAATGCTGCCGATCCCACCAACCGGTGTGGTCATTACATAGCCGGTGGCCGGCTGCATGCTGCGCGCCGCCGACACGCGCGTTGCATTGATCAGATTTTCACGCGTTGACAGACTCACCGCAGCAAAGTGGCATGGGGTCGTGGGCACACCGTGGTCAGGGATCCAGTCGCCCATAAACACAATCGGATAGCCAAATTTCGGGTGGAAGTAGGCTTCGGCTTCATCGCTGTCAAAAAAGTACGGAAAGTGCGTCTGACAGAGCCGCCGGTTCTCGCGGCGGACCTTGTGCTCGCGCGGCCACCGCTCGGCAGTCACCGCAATGTATTCGCGCTCCTTAAGCGCCGCATAGATGGTGCACGGAACAACGCCGAGCCGGTTGCGCTCCTTGTCGACAAAAACTGCAACGTAGCCAACTTCAACGAGCGATTCGATAATTTCGCGGACCAGCTGCACCAAGCGGCCTAATAAGAAAGTACAGAATAGTAAGAAAGATTTTCATTTGCAGACGCGCCTACCGGCAGACGAAGTCGACAACACAGCCTGCGTGACTCCGGTTGACAGATACTGTATGATGGCCGGGATGCACGGGTACATGAGCCTGACATGGTGGGTCTTGTCAATCTCGCTCCGCACTTTTTTAATGTCGACCCAGTCGTTGGCGGTAGACGCAAACGAAAAGCCCCGGGTGTGCTGCCGCGGAACACTGTCGGTGCGGCGCTCTGGCCGACTCATGGTGCGCTTCAGCTATAGATCTACCTCATGCATATGCAGAGTGTTGGTGACCGCACAGAGAGGGATGGACTGCAGCACATGCTTATATTGGCTTTTTGGCCGCTCTAGTGGCATGACTCATGCAGGGACTGCGGACTTTATGGCCAAACTGCAAAAAGCGATCGAAGAGGCCGAGAAGGAGTATTTTGTGGAGCTTGGCCATTGTCGTGACAAAACGCTAAACGCCGCCTCCCGGCAGAGCGCGCTACTTCGATCAAAGGAGATTAAGAGGCGGATTGAAATGCGCACGAAACAGCAAGCCTTGCTCATGAAAGCGCAGAACGCAACCGAGGACTACAAGGGCCAGCTCGAGTTTCTCCAGGCCATTCGACGCCAGCGGCTGCCCAAGGCATCTGTGTTTGAAAAAAAGATTGACGAAATGCACGACCAGAATGAGGAGATTCAGCAGATGTGCGAGGCGCTTGACCTTCCGGCCGACGACGACGCAACATTAGCCGAAGAGCTCGAGAGGATGATGCAAGACGATGGTCAAGACAACGAGTTGTCGCTGCTTCTACCGACTCCGCCACAAACAAATCTAGTCAGAGGATCTCAGCCGCGAGGGTTGCGGTCTAGCGTGCGGTTTTAATATTTCTCATGCCTATTATTAATGAATAATAATACACTGGTTTAAACTCGGTTGTACTTTTCAAGCGTCTCGCGCACCGCATCCGGCGGAATCTGTACGGCCGATCTCGAGACAGAGAGCGTGGGAAACTGCGCGTCAATCTGTGCCACCATCAGGCGGCCCTCGGTCTGATCGGCCGACAGGAGAGAGGACAGCAGCATCTTTGCCTCGGCGTAGTTGTCGCGGCGCACATGCAAAATGCTGCTGGCCCGGGCAGCAAGAAACTTCTCGCGCATCAGATCGGCAGCCACCAGCGAGTAAATCTGGTTGGATGCGTCAATGCGGGATGGGCCAGGCAGATCCAGGATTGAACGAAGCGGCATTTTGCGCTGCCGCGCGTGCAACAATGTCTCGGCGCGGCGGATCCACGTGTATGCGTTCACCTCTGCAGGAATGGGCGTCGAGACGCTCAGCTCGTCCGCCAGACACCGCGCAAAGTCGAGCTGCTCCTGCAGATCGTCCGTCGTGCTGCCGCCAGCAATGGTCTGGATCACCCCCTCGCAGATCAGATAGACCAGCGCCAAATAGGGATTGGTTGTGTAGATCACATGCCCCGTGTCAAGGAAGGAAATGATGAATGGGCCGCGGACAGACTCGCCAAGATCAGTCACCAGCTCGCCGGTGCGCAGAAACTCGGCCATCATCACTGCAGTGCAGCCTTCCACCCCTTGCCGGTCTTTGACAAAGCCGTTGGAAAAGATAGAGACAACACACTGGCCCGTGTTGTTGGCCGCAAAGTTGCGGATGGCGTCGTAGAGCGGCGTCATAATCTCGCGGTATGACGGAAGCGCAAGGATGGCGTCGACCAGCTTGACCTTATCAGCCTGGTATGCCTGCAAAGTAGACAACTGTTACATGCCAGCGGCTATTATTTTATCGCAAACCTGTGCCACCGCGTCCTGCTCAATCTTGGCCGCCGTGTCAAGCAGCTCGCTAACAAGCTGGATGCATTCGATCCGAGTGACGGCAGAAGCACACCGCCGCGCCGCGTCAAGCACCGGCGTAACCAGCGATGGATTGTAGCGCCAGTCCGGCAGCAGCTGCCGGTCCGTCTTGTCGGGCGCCAGCGACAGGTTCTCCATGGTGATAATCTCACCAACGAGCTCTTCCGTGCACGGCGTCACCCGCATCGCGCGCATCTTGCGCGCAAAGTCGACCAGGTCGACGCTTTTGCCAGGAAACACCCCGTTGTACACGGCCGAAAGATATGCCGCCACATCTCGGAAAAAAGCAGCGTGTGCCATGGAAATTTGACTTTGTTGCTGCACTCGTACGTATGGATCATATGCGCGAGAGCATCAAAACTCACATCAGTTGACCGATGCGTATCCACCGCGAATGGATCCAGCTCGCGCTGCAGGCAGCGCTTGCCGCCGGCGTTGTGGCCGTTTTAACAGGCGTCTATCTTGGCCACGGTGACGGGGTGCTTGCGGAGGTGCGCCAAGTCTCTGTTCGGCTGCCCACTCTGTGGCACAGCACCAGCGAGATTTCTCTCAACGTTGTGCAGCTCACGGACATGATACCCGTTACGCTCGCAGTCGGAATCGTGCGGCGTCGGCTGGCTGGAGTCTGCCGGCCACATCCGCGCGTGCCGCTCGGCGGCTGGATGACAGCCAACGGAGTGGCAGTAGACAACACAGGTTAGGGTTTAAGTGTTCTCGGTTTATATTAATATTTATATTTATAGGTACCTGCCAGGCACAGTCGTGGTGTGTTGATCCGCTCGCAGCCACGGCCGACGGACGCATCTACTGCTCGCTGCAGCAGAGCGGCTCGCGCTTTCAGTCCGCTCTAGTAGGTGAAATGCGCTGGGTAAGTGGACCCGACGGCCACGACTTGATGTCACACACAACCATCTCCGGCTTTGATCTTGTTACATCCGGTCGCTGTGCGGTGGTTACGGCGGCGTGCACCAGGCGCGGCCGAATTGAGCTGCCGTGCGGCCCAAACACAACGCTATTTCTAGAGCTCTGGCCGCCACCGGATGGAAGTTCGGCCGTCGGCGTGGTCTGCAGCAGCTGCGGCCAGCTGGGACGGCAGAAAAACTGGAACAGTGTGCTGCGCGGCGGCCGCGTAAACACAAGCAGTGTGGTGGCGGACCCGGCTTGCACAGTGACCCGAGTTGTGTACGCCGACACTGCTTATTATGAAATGCCGCTCTCAGACGCCGCAGCCGTGCTAAACCAGACGTTCACGATGTACGAGGTGTCGGCCGTCGCCATTGACGAGTCCCACATTGGCATTGTTATCCACCGCACACCGTCCCTGTCCACCTTTTGCCTGCGCTGGTTTGGCACGCCGCTCGCCATGCGCGGCGCGCGTGTTCTTGCTGTCAACGGCTTTTCGGTTACACCCACGCCGATCTGCAGCACCATGTGCGCGAGCATACCAGATGGCGAAAGTTTTATTACCCTTTTGTTGTGGACGGATGCGCTGGGCAGCGCGTTTGGTCCACAAATTGGACTTGGCCCCCTTATCGCGGGCGCTCGCGTCGACCTGCAATCTACCGGGCCGCTCGACAGTAGTCTTCCACAGCAATATCTGCGGCTGACGCCTCACCAGCTGGCTGTTCGGGTTGAGCGCCAGCCGGTGCCAACTCTTATTTTTGACACAACCGGAACAGCTCGCGCGCTTGTGCCTCCAGATGTTCTGTTTCCGAGCATTTTCTTGGAAAACTGGATGCCGACATGCCCCCAGAAAATCTGCCACTTGGTGTTTGCCACCGAGTCAAGTGTCGCGCCTAGCCTGTGCTATGTTTTACCCGACAGCATCACTCTCCGAGCGCCAGTGGCACTCTCGCAGCAGCCGACAGTCACAACATACACGCCAGGCACGCCGCTTCAGACGGCTAGCAAGGCACCCGTAGCCTTGGCTCCGCCAAACAATTATTTTTTTATTGTTACTACCGCCCCTATCAACAGCACGACTGTCATGTGTGGTGGCGCGCAGTACCGTGTACCAACGGCCATGCCGCCAACACACTGCATGCCAACCGCCGGTGTCACAAATGTGGCAAGCATCTCGCGCTTCTGGCTGGACTCAGACGCCGCCGTGTCTCCCAACAGCAGTCTGCCCGGCTGCTCGCTTGTAATGTTTTTTTCTTCTTTTGGCGTGCATCTTGCTTCCGAACAATGCGTACCAGTGGCGCCCAACACCACGGTGGAGCTGGACGGAGTGAGTATCTGCAGCACTGGCGTGCTGGCCACAGTCCCTGCAGTCGACGCCGCATCGGTTGAAGCCAGCAGACAACTAGGACTTGATCCAACACAATTTCCATTTTTGTATGCATCAGTCGAATAGAAAAAGTGTATTTCACTCATCAGGCGTCTTGGCCACAATCTTGTATGTGTACTTTGGATCGTCTGTCAAAACAATCTGTGGCTTGAAGTTCAGCGCCAGCACGGGGCTCGGCTGCAACATGTAGGAAGCATCGCTGTGTGTGCATTGGTGATTGTACTTGAGCCACGCACCAAACGTCTCCACTTGAGACTCTGGCACTCCCACCAGAAAGTTAAATCCCGTACCTCCTTCCAAACGGTAATACGGCCACGAAAACTGGATGTACTTGCGCGACTGTACGCGCAAGAGCGTGTAAAAGACACCCTGGGCTGCTGCCGGGCTGGCCATGGCGACGAAAATGAGCCAAAAATATTTTTTATTTCTATAAATAAAATCTACCGTTTAATACGTATAGTCTCTAAAAGGCACTGCGGTGGAAGCCGGCGCGTAAAGTCTACCAGCTCGCCGGGCACTCGCACCTCTTCCAGACGCAAAAGACGCAAGCGGCTAACGGGGACAATCTCAGCCATCAGTCGGCAGAGTGCCGGGGACACGTCAATCTGGCGCAGCACAAGCGTCGTGACCGTCGGATGGCGCAGAATAGCTTCCAGCATGCATCCGCTTGGCGCGTGTTTGGCAAACGTGACTGTGGAGAGGCTGGGAAGAAAAATAAGATTGTCTGCGGTTTTCTTTTGCATCCAGACATCAATATCTGCCGAGACGGTCAGGCTGGTCAGATTGACTAGTGAGGCTGCTTTGACCGTCAGGAGCCAGAGGACCGTTTTGTTGCATACGTCAAGATGCTGTATGCACACCAGTCGGGACTCGGTGACCCGGCTGTACGGAGCCTCTGCTTCCCACGCTGTCAGTGTTCCGCTCTTGTTTCCCATGTTTCACGTAACCCCGAGCTCCAAGATCGAGGACAGCTGGCAGCGCTCCAACAGTCTGGTGATTGCCGCCTGGAAGCGGTCGCACCTGCGGATGACGGATGACCGGATGTGCAAGGATCCCGCGTGCAACTGCGTTAGTTGCAAGTGTGTTCACTGTGCCAACATTGTCAAGGCGCTACGGCATATCAAAGACTTTCAGATGCGCTCCAACATGACATCGCACCTGTCAGGCGTGTGTCCACGGCTGCAGCGGAGGCTGCGGACTCGAGCCAACGACGGCATTCGGCAGGCGCGGCATCGCCACACACCGCATGTGCCGACAAAAGCAGCAACACCCCCGCCAAAAGTGATTGTTGAAAAGGAATGTATTGAGAAAGATCCCGTATAGTTTTTCTAGTATCGTATGAATAAATATGTAATCGCCAACGCAATCTCCATGATGGCTGCTCCGGTCACCAGTATCGTCTCGTGAATGGCGATCCGAGCAGCGGCCATCATCATAAAGAGCATGAAAACAGCACGCCCTACCGGCGCCTCAAAAAGTGAAACAAAGGCATAGGCGGCTGCGGCATACACGCCGCCAATGTCGACCACCGCTAGAATGCAGCAGCCTACCAAGTTTGACGCGGTAAAAATCAGCAGCCGGCCAGGAAATGCCTGCCTCTTATTGCGCAGGCTCAGGAGGTAGGCCACCAGCAGGCGGCCAGACGCCAATGCGACACACAAGAGCCACTCAATCATGGGAAAATGAGCGCGGCACCGGTAAAGTCAGCGACAAAATGTGCCACCACTCAGATCTGGCAGCTCGGCTTCCCGATCTCGCCTTGTCACCGTATACAACCATAATCGATTTCCGCTATGGAGCTGGAAGACGTGCCCGATACGGACGGACTCATTACCCCGCGGCTTGTGCCCAGACGCACATCGGTGTGTACACTGCGGCTGATCTTTGCAGTGATTGCGCTTCTGTTTGGCCTCGGGTGTGCAATTGCCGACACGCGAAGTCAGCGGCCGGCGTGGACGGTCTATCTTTACAACGAAACGTGGCCAGTGTTGGAGGGCGCGGCACTGATCGAGACCGGCTATGTGGCGCCGATTATCCTGCTTACGAGCGCAATCCAGACGATCATTTCGTCCGTCTGCGTGTCGCGGAATCTGCTTTCCGTCAAGCACGCCTCCATCCTGCGGTGGATCGAATGGATCTTCACGCTGCCGGCCACTATGGGGCTGATTGCCTCGCTCTGCGGCGTGGCCGACATCTGGGCCCTGTTTGGCGTCATGATTGCCAGCGCCGTAGTCGCGAGCTGTGGCCTGATGATGGACGTGTTTAACGAGTACAAGTCGCGCGGCGAGGCAATGGCGTGGGCCACCAGCGGCGTTTGCCAGCTGTTGCTGTGGGCCGTGATCTTTTCTCATCTCACGCATCTAGCGGCGGACGACACAATCCGAGGCATCGCCGCATCCCAGTTTCTTTTCTCCTTCTACTTGCCCGTGGCTCCGATTCTCCGCTGGAAACGGGGCTGGACGCCCATTGCGCTCGAGAACCTGTACGGGGCAGCCAGTCTTTTTGCAAAGATTATTTTTACGATTGTTCTGGCCGCCAAAGTGCACGGCATTCTTTCAGAGGAATAAGATACACCCAGTTGTTTTGTAAGCTAAGAATAATTCCACGCAATGTAAGACGCTTCGCTTTCTTTGGCAAGCCTAATGACTCCGTAGTGCTGTTTGCGTCCACGGAAGCGACGCCATCAAGCTGCTCCGGCGTCGACGTCCCGTTGAAAGAGGGGTTGGGAATCCTTATTGTCCAAAAGAAGGAAAATGAATGAAAAAATCGGGAACTGAAAAATTTAATAACCGGACCCAAGCCGGATCGGGTAGAAATCAGAAACCAGCACCACACAAGATATCTGAGCCGCCATAGCTCAGTTGGTAGAGCACGAGACTCTTAATCTCGGTGTCACGGGTTCGAGCCCCGTTGGCGGCTTGTAAATAATTTCTTATTTTTTATTTTTTTGGTTAACCCGACTGTATTCACACAGTAAGACGATAGAGTACAAAAAGGGTTTGTGCGTGTTTCAGGTATGGCTTGAGCGGGCTGAAGGTCTTGATCTGCGTCAGCACCGATGAGACCGACATGACCAGAAACGGTATCGACAGCGTCGTCTGGCGCACCCACGCGACAAGCACGGCGACGAGCAGCGCGACCAGTGGCAAAAGCCACGGATACTGACGCTGCAGATCTTCCACGTCAGCCATCACACCTGCCTATCGTGAGCCGGGATATATGGAAAATGTGACACTTTCAGTGCAATGCTCGGCACGCTTGTTTTCCTCGCCCTCGTGGTAATCACGAGCGGCACGTCGCAGCCCGTGCTGGCCGTGATCAGCGGGTCGATGGAGCCCGATATGTATCGCGGAACGCTGATTGCAATCCATAACTGGACGGACCCGCGCGACGGCGACATTGTCGTCTTTGACGTCGACGGCCGCACCGAGCCCATTGTGCACCGGATCACACATCATGTAAAAGCCGACTGCGTGCGCACAAAAGGAGACAACAACTTGGTCGACGATCTCTTTCTTTACAACCGCGGCCAGACGTGTGTGGACCGCGCTCACATCCGTGGGGTTGTTTGGCTCAACGTTCCTTTCC
>Ga0209298_10000159_pt1 | contig 41085 bp, 36 predicted proteins | sample S_140806_EF_Meta_FD_187325 | JGI IMG/M metagenome (GOLD analysis project Ga0209298, IMG submission 187325) | Freshwater microbial communities from Lake Simoncouche, Canada to study carbon cycling - S_140806_EF_MetaG (SPAdes) (version 2) | ecosystem: Environmental > Aquatic > Freshwater > Lake ... | reverse complement strand
CACCGCCGGAGCGCATCGTCAGCTCCTCCCGCAGCTCCTCCAGCGCCATCAGCTCCTGCACCTGACGCCCCAGGGTGATCTCCTGCTCATGGCTCAGCAGAGGCACCCGGCCGATGTCACGCAGGTACGAGCGCACCAGGTCGCCGTCGAGGGGCAGGGCGGCGGTACCGGCCAAGGTCACGGAGGGCATTGCGGGAACAGCAGCAGCGATCGGCGAACAACGGGTTAGGAAACCCTTTGGTTTCGCAACTTACCACCCTTTCCCGGAATCGATCCGACCTGGACCGTGAATTCGGAGCCGCTGCGGCTCAACCGGGCCAGCGCCGAGCGCCTGCCAGGGGACACTGGGGGCGACCTTCTCGGCCGGGTCGATGCTTCCAGCTCCCGAATCCGATCGGCTCGGTGCCGAACGGCTGCAGAAGCTGATCGCCGCCGCCGGGGTCTGCTCCCGCCGCCGGGCCGAGGAGCTGCTGCGGCAGGGCCGGGTGCGTCTGAACGGCCGCACCGCGACCCTCGGGGAGCGGGCGGATCCGACCCGCGATCAGATCAGCATCGACGGCCGCCCTCTGGCCCCACGGCCCGTCTCGCTCACCCTGCTGCTCCACAAGCCGGTCGGGGTGCTCTCCACTTGCCACGATCCCCAGGGGCGACCGACGGTGTTGGATTTGCTGCCGCCGGAGCTGAGGCGGGGGCAGGGTCTCCATCCGGTGGGCCGGCTGGATGCCGACAGCCGCGGCGCCCTGCTGCTCAGCAACGACGGGGATCTGACCCTGCGGCTCACCCATCCCCGCTTCGGCCATCGCCGCACTTACCGGATCTGGGTCGAGGGGCAGCCGATGCCGGCAACCCTGGGGCGCTGGGCTGCCGGGATCCCCCTCGATGGCCATCCCTGCCAACCGGTCCGGATCCGGCTGCTCGAGGCCCGAGGAGCGAACACCCGGCTGGAATTGGTGATGCTGGAGGGCCGCAACCGGCAGATCCGCCGGACCGCCGAGCTGCTCGGCCATCCGGTTTTCGACCTCCAACGCGTGGCCATCGGTCCCCTGCGGCTGGCCGACCTGCCCGAGGGCCGCTGGCGCCGGGTGAGCGCCGGCGAAGTCCTTGTCCCAGACTGATGGGCCCCGCCCGGCTGGCTTCCTTGGTTCCGCCCCTGCCCCCCGTCGCCGCCAGGCTGGCCCGGCGCCTGCGGCTGCCCCTGGCCGCTGCAGGAACGGCAGAACCCGCCAGCCGCGGCCCACTTGAACTGGATCCCCTCCAGGAAGCGGGCCGTCAGCTGCGGCTGGCCCGGGAAGCCCGCGGGCTCGGCCTGCGCCAGTTGGCCCAGGAGACCCGCATCAGCACCGCGGTGCTGGAGGCCCTGGAGCGGGGCTGGCGAGATCGGCTGCCGGAACCCACCTATCTGCGCACGATGATTCCCCTGCTGGAGCGCCACCTGGCGATGCCGACCGGCAGCCTCCAGCCGGTAGTGCCGCCCAACCCACGGCTCCACGAGGGATCGGGTGGCAAAGGCCGGCTGCGGCGCTTCACGCCGGGTTCGATCGATGTGTTCACGAGCTGGCAGGCCACCCTGCTCTATGCCCTCCTCATCCTCGGGCTGATTCATCTGCTCAACCTCCAGCAATACCAACTCGCCTCCCGGGGGCTCCTCAGCACCCATCCCCTCCCGCCCCTGAAAGATCCGGCGGCGGCAGCGGCCGCGGCCGCCCAAGCGGACGCCGAGCTGCTGAAGGCCTTCCCGGATCTACGGCCCATCAACCAGGCCGCTTCGGGACAGGGCCTGCGGCTGCTTCGGCAGGAAGCCCGCACCGGTGGGCCCGACCTCAGCCCGGGCATCCTCAACCTCACCACCCCCACTCCGACGCGGGTGGAGATCCGCAGCGACCGGGGGGGCACCACCACCCTCAGCGGCGTGGAAGGGGAGCTGGCCCTGCCCGTGCTGCCCCCCTTCCGACTGACCCTCAGCCCGGAACCCCAAGGGGCCGTGGTGCGCTGGCGGGGAGCTGCTCTGGCTCCGCAGTCCGGCGGCGGAGGGACCTACGCCGTGCCACCAGCCCAGGCCACCCCCCCCTCGGGCGAAGGGCGCGCTCCAGCTCCATCGCCCCCGTGAGAGCGCTGAGAGGTCTCACCCCTGGCCATGCTCTCCAGGAGCCCTGCCATAGCGGGCAGCCATGGCGCCATAGCCATGCACAGCCCCGGCCAGACGCTCCAGGGGGAGATCCAGACGCCAGCTCCAGTTTCCCGAAGCCGTACCCGGAGTATTGAAGCGGGCCCCATCATCCAGCTCCAGGAGGTCTTGAACCGGCACCACCGCCAGATCGGCGCTCGAGGCGAGGGCCAGCTCCAGCAACTGCCAGGAGGGGGAATGCACGCTTCCGCCCACCAAGGCCGCGAAACGCGACCGGGAGTCCGGATCGAGGCTGTCCCACCAACCGCGGCTGGTGGCGTTGTCATGGGTGCCGGTGTAGACCACCCAGCGGCTGCCCACGGTGTTGGCGGGGAGGTAGGGGTTGTCGGCCGCGCCATCGAAGGCGAACTGAAGCACCTTCATGCCCGGCAGCGCGAAGCGGTCCCGGAGGGCCTCCACCGGCGGGGTGATCACCCCGAGGTCCTCCGCGATCAACGGCAGAATCCCGCCGGGCAACAGGCGTCCCCGGCGGCGACAGCGGCGGCGCAGCAGCTCCAGCAACGTGCCCCCCGGCGAAGCGACCCACACCCCTCGCTCGGCGGTCTGGTCGCCCCCCGGCACGCACCAGAAGGCCTCGAGGGCGCGGAAATGGTCGAGGCGCAGCAGGTCGAAGAGATCCAGCTGTCGGTCGAGACGCTCCAACCACCAGCGGAAGCCCCCCAGCCAGTGGCGCCACCAGCGGTACACCGGCGTGCCCCAGAGCTGGCCGGTGGCCGAGAAGTAGTCGGGAGGCACACCGCTCTGGCTGACCAGCAGGCCATCGGGTCCCACGCTGAACAGCCCGGGCCGGCGCCAGACATCGGCACTGTCATGGGCGACGTAGAAGGGCAGGTCGCCCAGCAGCCGCACCCCCCGCTGGCGGGCACGCTGCCGCAGGGCCTGCCATTGCTCCTGGAGCTGCCACTGCAGGAGGGCCTCGGCCAGCAGCTCCTGTTGGCAGTCCCGAACCAGGACGGCCAGGGCCCGCCGATCCCGCCGCGCCAGGGGGGCAGGCCACTCCCACCAGGGTCGGCCCTGCTGCTGGCGGCGGAGCACCATGAACAGGCCATGGTCATCAAGCCAGGAACGCTGCTGGCGCCGCCAGCTCCGGAAGGCCTGCTGCCGGCCGGCCTCCTGGGAGGGCCAGTGACGGGCCAGGGCAGCGGCGATCGCCTCTGCCCTGGCCGTGGCCAAGGGCAGATCCAGCCATGCCGCGGATCCGGAGGGGAGCTGGGCGTGGTCGCCGGGGCTGATCAGTCCGTTAGCGAGCAGATCATCCGCATCGATCAGCCAGGGGTTGAGGGCTGATCCGCTCGGAGAGCTGTAAGGGGAGCCGGTGCCATCGGTGGGGGCCAGGGGAAGGATCTGCCACACCCCCACGCCCTCAAGACCCAGCAGGTCGATCCAGGAGCGGGCGGAGGCTCCGAAGGTGCCGCTGCCGGGGGTGCCTGGAAAGGCGGTGGGGTGGAGCAAAACTCCGCTGTCGCGGCTCATTTCTCGATTCGCTCCACGGAGCTTCGGGCTTGAGAGCGCAAGGTTTCGACGTCTTCGTCGTGGTCAGAGCGGGCCCTTGATGTCTCAGACCGTATGCCTGTGGAGGGCCCCGGTTTCCCTGTCACATCCGGCAGCCGATAACGCTCCACGATGCGGCGGGCAAAGGCAGGAATGTGCCTCTCCACGAGCTCCGGGTGGTGACGCTGCAGCCACAGGGCGTTGCGGGTGAAGTGGGAATCGATCGAGAAACGTCCGTATTCCAGGCCCCTGGGCCCGAAGCGCTGGACGAAGAAGCCGATCACTTCGGCCAGCCACAGGGGCAGTTTCACGGCCTTGTCGTAGGCGCCGATGCCCTGCTGCACGGCGGCGCGACGGTCGCCGCGGCTGGTCACCGCAGCGGTGTCGAGCTCGGCCTCAACCAGATCGAGCAGCCGCTGGCCGCGCGGGTTGCGCACGGTGATCCACTGGCGGCCGAATTCGGCACCCATGTAGCCCACCACCAAGTCCGCGCCGGCGTTGGTGTAGTCGAAACAGCTCAGACAGCTGGGGGAAAACACATCCTTGAGCGCTGGGGTGTCCAGACCGAAGAAGGGCACCGTCTCCCCACTTCCGTCTGCATGGCGGAAGTGAATGCGGAAATCCTGCATGAACTCGTAATGAACCACCGTATCGGGAGAGCGGCTGGCGCTGTTCAGGAAGGTCTGCAGACCCTCGCGACTCACGTTGTCGACACAGGGCAGACCGAGCACATAGAGCTCCTCAAGCGGAAGGGTGGCCTGTACGGCCCGCAGGGCCTGCACCTGGCAACCCACGCCGATGGCAAGCAGCCGGCGGATGCCGCTGCCGGGCAACTGCTCAAGCACCCGCAGGTTGGGGGACAGGGTGGGCTTGTTCACCCGGGCCGCCAACACCTCGGCGGGGGTGCGGGCCAACACGGGCACGGGTGTGAAGCGATCGTCGGGGCTCTGTTGCACGCACAGCACCGCATCCACCAGGCCGCTCTCCAAGGCCCTCACACCGAGGCGACTCACGATGCCGGTCCACTGGGCGCCCTCAATCGGGGCGGTGAGCCGGGCGCTGAGCATGCGCTGCTGCACACCGAAGTAGAGCTCGTCCTCGTCGGCAAGGTTGCGCGAGCGGCCATGGGCTTGGTGCTCCATCGTCTCGAAGCGTTGCTCGAGGAAGGCGCAGGAGTTGCGCACGTAGGCCACCCAGCGGCTGTCGCACAAGCCGCACTGGCTGCAGAGATCCTTGGCCGGATAGGTGCTGCCGGGGGGAAGGGGCCGCGCCCGCTCATGGGGCAAGGCCGGGGGCTGGGACGGGGACGGGGCGGCGGACAAAGGGGGGGGGCCGGCAGATCTCCACAATGCTCAACCTATCGGCCCCCGGGCAGGAGTAGCGGCCCATCGCTGGGTCAGAGTGTGTTCTTACTGGCCCTCACCGGCTCCATGCCTGCCCGCAGGGATTCCCAACCATCCTCCCCAGCCTCGAGCCGAAGCCGCGACAAGGGTCGGAGCCGGGGGACCTCCGATAAGGACACACGGCGGGGGTTGCGATGGCCCCGGCTGCCGCGGCCGACGAGGGGAAATATGGTCACAGGGGGACTCTTGCTGATGGGAGCCCTGATGGGGTCCCTGGTGCTGGGGCTGGTCTGGCGTGAACCCGACCGGGCCGGCAGCGACAGCCTGGAGATCACCCCCGCCAGCCTGGCGGAGAAACCAGGGCGGGCGATCACCGTGCTGGTGATCGGACTGGATGGCGAGCGGATCGGTGATGCCGTGAACCATGCCGCCCCGGCGGGCTCCCCCGGAGCCGATGCCCTGCTGCTGGTGCGGGTGAATCCCAAGGGGCCCCTTCAGGTGCTCAATCTTCCGGTGGAGCTGGCTGTAAGGATTCCAGGCTCGGCGGCGCCGGTGGGGCTGGGCACCCTGTATCAACGGGGCGGGGTGGCCCTAACCGCCGATGTGGTGCGGGAGCTGGTGGGTCTGGAGCCCCCGCGGCCCGACCGCTATCTGGTGCTGCCCCGCTCCGCCCTGCGCCGCATCGTGGATCGGGTGGGAGGCCTGGAACTGAGCCCTCCCCAGGTGATGCGCTACCAAGACAAAGCGCAGAAATACCGCATCGACCTCCAGAGCGGCCTGCAGCGCCTAAACGGCAGCCAGGTGGAGCAGATGGTGCGCTTCCGCGATCCCAACCTGGGCGACTCCGGTCGCCGCATCGACCATCAGCTGGTGGAAAGCGGCCTGCGGGAGCGTTTCCGCCACCCTGAACAGGTGTCCCAGCTGCCGAATCTGCTCCGCGATCTCCAGGGCCAGGTGGAAACCAACCTCTCGGCCCGGGAGAGCCTCAGCCTGCTGGCGGCCGGCCTCGACGACCAGCGACCGATCCAGTTCACGCGGCTGCCGCTCAAGCCGGCCAACAAGGAGTTCGGCGGCCTGCGCCAGCTCGAGATCCCGCCCGGCAAGGCGCTCTGGAAGGCACCCTGACCCCTCAGGCCAGCCGGTCCCGCCAGCGGCTCCAGCTCAGAAGCAGCACTGCGGCAGGGTCGGCATCAGAATCCGGCCTCTCCGTGTCGGCGAGCTGGCCCAGCCAGGGAAGGCCATCCAGGCGCCGCGCCGAGGCGTCCCAGCCCCCTCCCCACTGGAGCAGCCCCAACAGGGGCACGGACCAGCGCTCGAGCAGGGCCGAGGCGGCGGCGGGAATGCCGGTGCCTAGCTGGGCCTGGTCCACCACCAGCAGCGTCGGCTGACGCCAGGCGCCTAGGGCCTCGGCCCAGCTGCCCTGGGCCAGGGCAAGGCCGGGGTCGAGGGGCAGGGGTGCGAGCCAAGGCCCGGACTTGGCCAGGAGGTCCGCCAGGGCCTGGGGCGGAGAATCCGGCTGCGGGATCGACCGCAGCGGTAGCCCGGTGGCCCGGGAGAGTCGCAGCGCCACCGCTGGCAGGAGCGCGGCGGGGGCCGCCGGATCGGAGGAGGTGCCGAGACACACCAGCACCAGCCTGGGCTGATGGGAGGCCGCACCGGTCGGGGGCGGCGGCGGGGCAGCCGCGGGCTGAACAGCGGAAACCACGGCTTCGAGAGAAATTCGCGACCCGTAGGGGGCGGCACACCCCTACCATCGGTGATGCGCCGCTCCGACCGCGTTCGCCGTGACCACTTTCTCGACCGCAGAACGGGTGGAACCAGGCGAAGCCCAGCCCAACACCATGCAGGACACGCGCCGCCTCAGGCTGTTCAGCGGCACCTCCAATCCCGAGTTGGCCCGCGAGATCGGTGCCTACCTCGGAGTTCCGGATGGGCCCCGCGTGATCAAACGCTTCGCCGATGGTGAGCTTTACATCCAAATCCAGGAATCGATCCGGGGCTGTGATGTGTTTCTCGTCCAGCCCACCTGCGCTCCGGTCAACGACCACCTGATGGAGTTGCTGATCATGGTGGATGCCTGCCGACGCGCCTCGGCTCGGCAGATCACCGCGGTGGTTCCCTATTACGGCTATGCCAGAGCCGACCGAAAAACGGCCGGGCGGGAATCGATTACGGCCAAATTGGTTGCCAACCTTCTGGTGAAGTCGGGGGTCGAGCGGGTGCTGGCCATGGATCTCCACTCCTCGCAGATCCAGGGTTATTTTGATATTCCCTGTGACCACATCTACGGTTCGCCCGTGCTGGTGGATTACCTCAGCTCCAGAAATCTCGAGGAGGTTGTGGTGGTGTCTCCCGATGTCGGTGGGGTGGCCCGGGCCCGGGCTTTCGCCAAGCAGATGCATGATGCTCCTCTGGCCATCATCGACAAGCGCCGCAGTGGCCACAATGTGGCCGAAAGTCTTACGGTGATTGGTGATGTTGCCGGCAAGACCGCCGTCCTCATCGACGACATGATCGATACCGGCGGCACCATCTGCCAGGGGGCCAAGCTGCTACGCCAGCGCGGAGCGGCCCGGGTACTGGCCTGCGCCACCCACGCCGTGTTCTCGCCTCCCGCTGTGGAGCGACTTTCTGAACCTGGCCTGTTCGAGGAAGTGGTGGTAACGAACAGCATCCCGATGGTGCAGGAACGGCGCTTCCCCCAGCTCCGGGTGCTTTCCGTGGCCAACATGCTTGGGGAGGCGATCTGGCGGATTCACCAGGAGAGCTCCGTGAGTTCGATGTTCCGCTAATAGGGCTGCGTGAACGGTCCCGATCCCCATTCCCCGCCGGTGCAGCTAGCGCCGTTGCGGCGCCACGCCCACCTGAAGCGGCTGTTGCCGGTGAGCCTCACGCTGGTGGCTTCCGCGATTGTCCAGCTGGTGGGCAACCTCGGGGGTGGTGGTCCCCGGGCCGTGGCTGGCGAAGGTCCGGCTTCTGGAGAACGGCGGGTGGGGGTCTGGCTCACCAACAGCCCAAGCCCTCTGTATTACGACCCGGCCCGGATCGACGCGGCGGTGGAGGCACTGGCGGCCACGGGATTCAACACCCTCTATCCCAATGTCTGGAGCCGGGGCGCCACGTTCCACCGCAGCCGCTGGGCCCCGATCGAACCGGCCCTGGCCCAGGTGAATGCCGATTTCGATCCCATCTGCCGGCTCACTGAATCGGCTCGGCGCCGCGGCATGCAGGTCGTGCCCTGGTTTGAGTACGGCCTGATGGAACCGGGTGATGCCGAGGTCGTGCGCCAGCATCCCGACTGGGTGCTGCGCCGCTCCGATGGAAGTGCTCTGTTCGCAATGCATGGCGCCAGCCTGGCCACCTCGCCGTTGAAGGATCTGCGGGTTTGGCTGAACCCGGCCCATCCCGGCGTCAGGGCGCGCTTCATCGGGCTGATCACCGAGATTGTGCAGCGTTGCGGCGTGGCTGGCATCCAGCTCGACGACCACTTCGCCTGGCCGGTGGAACTGGGTTACGACGACACCACCCGGGCCCTCTACCGGGCCGAAACGGGCCAGGACCCTCCCCTTGATCCCAACGACCGCTTCTGGATGCGCTGGCGGCGCCAGCAGCTCACCGGCCTGCTGAGGGAACTTCGCGCCAGTCTCCAGAAGGCATCGGGCCAGCGACGGATCGTGATCAGCCTTTCGCCGGGCCCCTTCCGCTTCGCCTACAACCAATGGCTGCAGGACTGGGAGCTCTGGGCCTTGGGGGGCCTGATCGACGACCTGGTGGTGCAGAACTACGCCTATTCGATCACCGGATTTGCCAAAGATCTCGACCAGCCGGCACTCGTCAAGGCCCGCACCTGGGGGATTCCAGTGGAGATCGGCATCCTGGCCGGCTTAGGCACCCGCACCACCAGCATGGAGAACCTGAGCCAGAAGGTTCAGCTGGTGGCCCAGCGGGGCCATGGGGTGATCTATTTCTACTGGGAGGGCCTCTGGGGAACCCATGCCGGCAGGGAGGGAGGGCCCTACCGCAGGGCCACCTTCGCCCAACTCCACACCGCCGTCTTCGGGGTGGGGAGGGGTGCTGCCCCGGGCCCCTTCCGGCCCGCCCCACCCACCTTCCTGATGCCGCCGCCGCTTCCCTCGGCGAACAGCGGCAACCCCCAGCCGCTCCGCCCACCGCGCAACGCGTGGCGACGGCCGCAGCCGCCGCCTCCACCACCCCTGCCTGAGTGAGCCGCCAGCTCCGAGAGCTCAGCGGCAAACCACACCCGATTCCAGTGTCACCAGCGGGAAAGCGGCGCGAATCGGCCAGGAGCCCGGCGATGCCGCTGCAAAGGGAAATGGCAACAATTCAGCTCCGCATACGCTTTCGGACCAAACCGCCATCGCCTGGCCCGAAATCAACGGCAATGAAACAAGGAAAGCAGGCGGCGTAGGAGAATCAGGACCAGAAAGGAAAGCGGATCTACGCAGCATATTTGCAGCAGTTGTGATTCCAACTTGATGCAGTCCGCAGCGGATCATTCCCGTGCCCAACAGCTATTCTCCATCGGTTGTTGCACTGCTACACAACAGCAATTCTCCATCGGTTGTTGCACTGCTACACAGCAAATTCGATCGATCAGGACTCAGCGATAGCCAGCGGTGGCAGGAGCCTTTTACCGCCCACTCCGGCGGCACTCTTGGATCGATTCCGACCCTCTCGGTGCCGGAGCTGAACCTCTCGCTCCACCGACCGAAGGCCGGAAGCGCAAACGTGAAACCAGCCGCACCCTTCAATCCGCAAGCCGCGGGGCTAGAGCAGGCGATCACCCGGAGCCCCGGCGGGTCCCGACCGGCCTCCTCCACAACCAGCGCCCCTCTGGTCAATAGCACTCTGAGCCTAACCCTGCGGCAGGAGACTCCTGGGGGGACGCGCCGGGCCGATCAACAAAGCGGGGCTGCCCAGAGGTTGGCGGCTCCCCAGGCGACAGAGGCGAATCCGGTGGAGTTCAGCGTGGAGTTCAGCAACGACAACGACCTGCGCGAGGAGACCGTGGTGGCTGGCTCCGACCAGACCAGCACCGTAGCCCTGATGGATCTGGGCTGGACGTTTCAGCTCCATTCCTCACCGACCTCCAGCAAGGTGATCTACCTTGATTTCGATGGCAACACCACCACACGCACCAGCTGGAACAGCGCCAGCATGGGCTCCTCTTTCTATTCACCTGCCTATGACATCGATGGCAATCCGGCCATTTTCAGCAACGAGGAATTGAGCCGAATCCAACAGATCTGGCAGCGGGTTGCCGCCGATTATGCGCCCTTTGATGTGGATGTCACCACCCAGGCTCCACCAACCGACTGGCTGATCAAGAGCAACAGCACCGATCCGAACTACGGAATTCGGGCCGTGATCACCAGCTACGGTCCATCCTCCAGCGTCGCGGGAGGGATCGCGATCGCAAACAGCTTCAACGCTGCCACGGATACGCCCTGCTTCATCTATAACAAAAGCCTCACGGGTGTAGCCGAGGCCATCAGCCACGAGGTGGGACATAGCCTCGGACTGTCCCACGACGGCGCCAGTGGCAAAGCCTACTACTACGGCCACGGCAGCGGCGAAACCAGCTGGGCACCGATCATGGGGGTGGGCTACAACAAAAACGTCACATCCTGGGACAACGGCACCTACTTCGGCAGCAACAACGGATCCGCCTCAGCCAACTATGGCCATGGCCCCAATGATATGGCCGTGATCAGCACCTTCAATGGCTTTGGCTTTCAGCTCGACCAGATTGGCAATGCACCCAGCAACGCCGCAGCCCTCACGATTGCCGGCGGCGTAGTGAGTCAGTTTGGCCGGATCGAAACCTCCCTCGACAGCGACTTTTACTCCTTCCAGCTCCAGAGCAGCGGCAATGTGAATCTGAAGTTCGATCCCTATGTCTATCGAGCCTTTGTGGATCGTGACGGGCTCTGGGGGGGCAGCAACCTCGTGTACACCGCACCGGTGAGCGAGGGCAACAGCAATCTCGATCTCGCGGTGGGGCTGTATTCGAGCTCCGGAAGCCTGCTCGGCAGCTTCGATGGTGCTGGACTGGCCACCACCTTGGCCTGGTCCAACCTGGAGGCGGGCACCTACTACGTGAAGCTCGATGGGGTAGGAGTGGGCAACCCCACCAGCAGCACACCGAGCGGCTACAACGACTACGGCAGTGTTGGCAATTACCTCATCACCGGCACGATCACCAACTCCCCCGACAGCGGCACTCCACTGGCAACGACAACCGCACTGGCCCCCAAAAGCTCAACCCTCACCGCCGCGATCAGCCCCTCCGGCAAAGCGGCGATCCCCACCGCCACGTCCAGGGATTCCATCACCGGCATTGCCTCGGGGAGCGTGACCGCCCGGGCTGTTCAGTCCGACCCCCTGCTAGCCCCCAGACTCGCCGCCACGGCGCTGGGATCGGCTTCCCCGGGGTTCACAGCCGCCAAGATCGACGGCCTTCAGGAGGGCCCGATCGCCGCCAGGGCAGCCACCACCCTGTTGGGTGCCGTAGGCGAGCCCTCCCGATCCCCCTTCGCCGGTGATCTCTCGACGGCGCTAGGGGCCCTGGGGCTGGGGAGCGAACGGGCTACCGCGGAACGGCCGACCTGGGCCCTGGCCTAAACGCCAGCCGCGGAGCGGATTGCTTCTGGCGCAGGGATGCGGTGGAAGCGATCCGCTTTTTCCTGTTGGGAGGGCTCAATCGGCATCCAGCTCTAGACCCACAGGGATAGGAAGGTTGTGGTGTCGCAGTCCCCCCGGGAGCTGGAACTGGCGGTCGGTTCCCCAGCCGTGCGGGCCCGGACCCGGAGCGGCCAGCTGCGGCTGGCGGGTCTGCTCCATCCCTTCGGCTGGGGAGCGCGGGCCCCGCTGCTCAACCGTGAGGGCCTGGCCAGGCAACTGGCAACCCCCCTGGGCATCACCACCATCCACTCCCCGCAGCCCGGGGAGGCCGGGGCGTACCAGCTGAGCTTGAATCGGCTAGGCCCCCACTGGATCGCCGCCTGGGTGGGCACGCCGCTTCAGATCGTGGCGGCGCAGCCCCCGCCCACGCTGATTCTTCCCCGGGGTGGCCGGCTCGAATGGGAGCACAACGGTCGCTGGCAGCGACTGGATCCAGGCGGATTGCTGGTGCTCAACGGCGGCGGCGCCTACCAGCTGCGCTCCGGCGTGTGTTCCCTGGTGGCGATCGGCATGGACACAAACCGCCTGGAGGGCAAGCTCCGCCAACTGAGGGCCCCTGGCATGGACTCCGAACAACTGCAACACAAACTGCAGCGGCCCTTGCTGATCGGGCCGGGCCGCGGCGGCAGGGACGAGCTGGGTGAGGGTCTGAACCGGCTGTTGGCGTTGTTCGAGATTCTGGAGGGCATAGACCCCAGGCTGGCCACGCGGCTGGGTCTCGATGCCAGCCTCGAAGGGCTGGTGGCGGTGCTGCTGCTGGCGAGCGCATCGGGGCCGGAAGCCGTGAATCTGGCGGAGGCCACCGGGCCGATGCCTCAGCGGGACACCAGCTTCGAGGAGCTGCTTCGCCGCATCCGCTCCCATCTGGCCGAACCGCTGGACCTGGCGCGGCTGGAGGGCTGGGCGCACACCTCCCGGCGGAGCCTGCAGGTGGTGTTTCAGGATCGCCTCGGCTGCAGCCCCATGCAATGGGTGCGCCAGGAACGGCTGAACCGGGCGCTGCAACGCCTGAAAGATCCGGCCCCGCATGACACGGTGGCCAACATCGCCAGCGCCTGTGGCTACTCCTCACCATCTCGGTTCAGCGCTGATTTCCGACGCCAATACCGTTTTCCACCCTCGGCACTGTTGAGGAACAGTCGGCGACAGACCCAAGCCGGCGACGGTGAGCCCAACGACCACGAGGGGTCAACCAACGGGGAGGAAGACCCCTCGGGCAGCCCGCATCAGGCTGAGGTGAAGGGTCGTCTCAGCCGCCCGTGAGGCTCTGGTTCACCACCTCCCGGGTGTTGGCAGACAGGGGGGCGGCGGCCAGCCGCTCGAGGGCTTCGGCCATGCGGGCGGAACGGAGTGCGCCATAGCTGCGCCAGCGGCTGAAGACCTTGGCGAGCCGCGAAGCCGTGATCGGATTGCGGCTGTCGAGCTCGGCGATGCGGTCGGCCAAAAAGCGATAGCCACGGCCATCGATGGCATGGAACACCGGGGGATTGCCAGCCAATCCGCCAAGCACGGCCCGCACCGAGTTGGGGGCCATCGGATCGAAGCGGGGATGGGCCAGCAGGCGCTCCACCCGTTCCAAGCCATCAGCGAAGGGGGCGCAGGCCTCGAGGGCAAACCAGGCATCGAGGATCACGGGCTTGCTCTGCCAGCGGTCATGGAAGGCGGCGAGGGCCGCTTCCCGCTCCGGCAGGGCATGGCACTGGAGAGCCCGGAGGCCGGCCCGCGCCAGGGTCATGGAGCTTCCCTCCACGGCGGCGCGGGCGGCGGCGATCGCCCCGGCATCGGCCGCGGCCACCCGCCAGCTCCAGATCAGGCCCGTGAGGCTCCGGTCGCCGCTGCCCTCAGGCCAGGCCAGGGGCCACTGGGGGGTGATCCGTTCGAGTGCCTGGTGCAGGGGTTCGGCCAGGGACTCTCCGAACCGGCGCTGCAGGGCCAGCAGGGAGGCGAACAGGGCCGGGGGATCGGGCTCGGCCATCGCCTCCTCCAGTTCCGCCAAACCCGGCAGGGCCAGCAGGGCGGCACGACTCACTTCAGAAAGGGAGGGGTCGGCCAAGATGCGGCGGAAGGCTTCGATCAGCTCCTCCTCCAGGCCATGGTTGGGCTGCCCGCCGGCACGGGCCAGGGCCGCATCGCGCAGCAGCTGTTGGCCGGCATCCCAGCGGGCGAAGGCATCGCTATCGGTGGCGAAGAGGTGCACCAACTCGCCGATCGGACGGCCGATCTCCAGACGCACCGGTGCTGAGAAATGGCGCAGCAGCGAGAGGGCTGGGGGATGGGCCTGGGGCGGCAGCCCCTCAAACACGACCCGGTTCTCGCCCTCCTCCAGCACCAGAAGCCGGGTGCCCCGGCCCCAGCGGTTGGGCTCCAGGGTCGCGGCGATGGCGGCAGCCGGATCCTCCCCCTCCAGTCGCGGCAGCAGGGGCTCCCCGGCCCGGTCCAGCAGGCCGATGGCCAGGGGAATCACTAGGGGCTCCTTGTGGGGCTGGCCAGGTGTGGCCGGGGTGTGCTGGTGGACCGTCAGCTCCAAACGGCCGTTGCCTCCATCCCAGTGCCGCTGAATCCGCACCACCGGCGTGCCGGCTTGGTGGTACCAGCGACGAAACCGCCCGAAGCTGAAAGCCGGCCGCCGCGAATCCTGGGCGGTGGCCCCGCCGTCCGCCGCATCCTCCATGGCACGCACGAAGTCTTCGCAGGTGGCGGCGCTGCCGTCATGGCGGGCCACATAAAGGGCCATACCGCGCTGGAAGCTGTCCTCCCCGAGCAGGGTGTGGAGCATCCGAATCAGCTCGGACCCCTTTTCGTAGATGGTGGTGGTATAAAAATTATCAATCGCCTCATAATGGTCTGGCTGAACCGGGTGGGCGGTGGGACCGGCATCTTCGCGGAACTGCGTGTTGCGCAGCATCGCCACATTTTCGATCCGATTCAGCGATTCACCGTGTTGATCGGCACTGAAGCACTGGTCGCGGAAAACGGTGAGCCCCTCCTTGAGAGAGAGCTGGAACCAATCGCGGCAGGTGATGCGGTTACCGGTCCAGTTATGGAAGTATTCGTGGGCTATCACGCTTTCCACACACTCCAGTTCCGCATCGGTGGCCGTTTCGGCATCGGCGAGCACCAGCTTGGAGTTGAAGATATTCAGACTCTTATTCTCCATGGCGCCCATATTGAAATGGCGCACGGCAACGATGTTGTACTCTTCTAAGTCATATTCCAACCCGTACACCTCTTCATCCCAGGCCATGCTGCGCTGAAGCGATGCCAGGGCATGGGCGGTGTAGGGGGCGTCACCAGGATCAACGTGCAGCCGCAGCGCCACCTGTCGACCGCTGGCGGTGGCGAAGGTACCGCGGACCTCCTCCAGCTCGCCGGCCACTAAGGCGAAAAGGTAAGAGGGCTTGGGGAAGGGGTCGTCCCAGACGGCGAAGTGGCGTCCGCTTGCGCCCGACCCTTCAGCATCCGGTGCAGGGGGCAGATCGCCGCTGGCGATGCAGTTGCCGTTGGAGAGCAGCACCGGACAGGTGGTGCGGTCCGCCTCGATCCGCACCCGGAAGCGGCTGAGCAGATCGGGGCGATCCGGGTGGAAGGTGATGCGGCGGAATCCCTCGGCCTCGCACTGGGTGGTGAACAGGCCTCCGCTCACGTACAGCCCCTCAAGGGTGGTGTTCGTGTGGGGCGTGATCCGCACCCGGCTCTCGAGCACGAAGGGGCGCTGGGGCGCGGCCTTCAGCAAAAGCCGATCGCTGTGGCGCTCAAACGCCTCGGCCGCTAGGGGGGAACCATCGAGCCGGAGATCCTCCAGCTCCAGGTCCACCCCCATCAGCTCTAAAACCTGCCCCCCCAGGGCCGGGACCTGGGGATTCGGCAGGAAGGCCAAACGGGCCTCCACGAGGGTGTGGTCGGCATGGAGCTGCAGCGTGAGGTCGGTGCGCTCCAGCAGAAAAGAAGCCGGCCGATAGTCGCTGAGATGAACGGCTGCCATCGGCAACAGACCTACTTGGAAGGGGCTGGAGCCTTGGCACCCGCCTGCTTCAGGGCCGCCTCCACCTTCTTCATGACCTCGGGCGGCACCGACTTCGGACAGATCTCGGCGGCGCCGAGCACGGCGGAATTGATCGAACCCTTGCGCAACTCCTCGATCGTGAGGGTCTTGCCAGGCACCTGCTGGATCTGACCTTGATGCTGGCCCTGGATCAGCTGGGCAATGGTCTCGCCGGCGATGGCCACAGACTTATCAAAGTCAACCCCAGCGGTACGGGAAATGCAGACATTCACCGCCGCGATGCGGGTGTAGAGGTTCATCTCCGCCGGGGTGGCTGGGGCAGCCTGGGCGGCGCCACCAGCGAGCAGCAAGGGAAGGGCCACAAGTGGTGCCACCAGAAGGCGCCGGGCACCGCGAACGGGGAAGGACAAGGGAGACTGGTTCGGACCCCCCCATGCTGCTGCATCGGAGGTGTCCTGCCGAGGGGGTCGGTTGCGATTCAGGCCACTTCTTAGAGGGGACGGCCCGCCCCCTCTAGCCGGATCTCGTGGTGCGTCTCCGAGATCTCCAGGGCGCCATGACGCCAAGAAAAGATCGAGCGGGCCCGATAACGATCCTGATCGACGAGGCGGATATGCTCCAGAATGGCCCACTCCTCGTAGTGGGATTCGAACATCAATTCGTGTTCATCCACCTGGCGGATCTGACTCTTGCTGCGGGCGCTATCCAGATAGCTGCCGCTGCGACGGAGCTGATGGCCGCAGAGGTAGGCCTCCACCGCCCCTTCGCGCGCGTAGCCGGGTTTGCGTTCAAAGAAGTCGTATTCCTTTTCCGGCCACCAAGAAATGCGGTAGGCCGCATCCCCCTCCACCGGTTGGCTGAAGCTCTCGACCCGCACCAGCATGTCGACCCGCATCACCTCGTCATCGGGGAAAAAGTAGGTGCGGCGTGAACGCCACAGCCCCAGATTGCGGGAAAACCAGCGGCGAAGGCTGGTGTCGAGCTGGATACGGCTGGGAACCGCTCCTTCGGAGCGGGAGGACCGCGGCGAGGGTAGGTGAGGACTACCCAGGTTCGGCTCAGGCAACATCGTCATTGGAGGGGGGTGCCTTCTTGGTGGGGTCCTGAGGGCTAGGGAGCCTTTGCTGCAGTCCTAGCCAGATCAACACGGATTGCCCAAGGGGCCCATAAGGTGGCGTTGAGCCGCCGATTGCCGGTGCCCGCCGCAGGGCCGATCCAGGATTCCGACCGCCCCCGCAATGGAGCGGGGGCGGCGGTTGGGCGGCCCAAGCTGAAACTGCTTCTGGTGGCAGCCAACTACCACCTGGCTACGCCTGATCTACGCAATCTGGTGGCCTTCCTCCATAGCGAGGAGTGCGCTTCCCCGATATCCCTGGAGATCGCCGAACCCGCCCACCATCCGGAATTGCTGGAACTGCACCGGTTGGTGGCGACCCCGGCCCTCGTGAAGCTCTCCCCAGAGCCGCGCCAAGTGTTCGCGGGCACCACCCTGGCGATGCAGGTGCGGAGCTGGCTGCCCCGCTGGCGTCAGATGGAGGTGGTCAGCAGCCTCGGCCTCAGCCTCAGGCCGGCCGAGATCGATGGCAGCCGCTCGGCCCGGGAGGTCCAACTCGAGGACCAGTTGCTGGTGCTGCGTCAGGAGAACGAAACCCTGATCGAGCGGCTGGGGGTGCAGGAAAGGCTGCTGCGGATGGTGGCCCACGAACTGCGTACCCCCCTCACCGCAGCCAAACTGGCCCTCCAGAGCCATGGCCTCGGGCAGATCGACGAAAGCCGCTTCCGAGATGTGCTCAACCGGCGCCTCGATGACATCGAGGCCCTCTCCCTCGACCTCCTGGAGGTGGGCACCACCCGCTGGGAGGCCCTCTTCAATCCGCAGCGCCTCGCCCTGGGCCGGGTGGCCGCTGAGGCCATCCTCGAGCTGGAGAAGCTCTGGGTGGGCCGGGACCTGGATCTCATCACCGACATCCCGGCCGACCTGCCGGATGTCTACGCCGATCAGCGGCGCATGCGCCAAGTGCTGCTCAACCTTCTGGAGAACGCCCTGAAGTTCACGCCCGCCGGGGGCAGGGTGACCCTCACCCTGCTGCACCGCACCAGCCAGTGGGTGCAGGCGAGTGTGTGTGACAGCGGCCCCGGGATCCCCCGGGAAGAGCAGCAGCGCATCTTTCAGGATCGGGTGCGCCTGCCCCAGACCTCGGGCAAGACCTCCGGCTTCGGCGTGGGGTTATCGGTGTGCCGGCGGATCACGGAAGTGCATGGGGGCAGGATCTGGGTGGTCTCGGAACCCGGGGAGGGCGCCTGTTTCCACTTCACCGTGCCGGTCTGGTTCGGCCAGACCTCTCCCGATGTCAGCGAGCGGCTGGCAGGTGGCAAGCTCCTTGACGAAGGGTCCCCCTGAACCGTAGCTTCCGTCTGTCGGAGCGATGGCCCCGACGGCCTCGCCCCCATCGTCTAGAGGCCTAGGACACCTCCCTTTCACGGAGGCGACAGGGGTTCGAATCCCCTTGGGGGTATGTCAAACGGTGGAGTTTCCACTGTTGTGAAGTGCTGGTTACTGCCCTCTCAAGCTGAGGTCGCTTTAGGTGGTTGCGGCCCTGCGCAGGGCCTCCTTCTGGACACCGCGCAGGTTGCTGGCGAGATCCTGCTGAAGTCGTTGCTCAATCAAGCCGATCGGCATGCCAGGTTTTCCCTGCACGGTGAGTTCGTAGAGAAGCCAGCTGCTGCTCGAATCGCTGCCAATGCACCAGACCCCTTCGAAACAGCGGAAATCGCCCTCCAGCATCCGGAAATTGAGGCGCCCCTGATCCCTGAGTTCAGTGAGTTCAAGCTTCACCCGGGCTGAGAAGCGCAATCCGCAGAACTGCTGGGTGCCCACCTGTTCCAGGCCCACCCGGTTGGCCTGGCGCCAGAGGAGGCTGGAACTGGTCAGGTTGGGGATGAAGCGGGACAGGTTCTCGTAATCGGTGAGAACATCCCACAAAAACAGGGGGTCGAGATTGAGGCGCAGCTGAACGGCCAGCCGCCGAATCCCTTGGGGAAGCCGCTCCATATCCTGCTGGATGGTGTCCAGCCCACAGATCATGGGCGTTGAATGGTTCTCAAGCAAGCGACCCAGAGGGGAAGGGGGAAAGGTTGCCGGGAGCTGCGCCAAGGGGAACAGGCAGAAGCGTGAGCTTGACCATGGGCCAACCTAACTGCATCTGCCGATCGAGTGCTGGCCAGAAGGTGGCGATGTCTATGATCGGGCCGTTTTAGGGGCTACGACCGCATGCGCGTTTCCACAGACAAGGCCAGTGGATCCGATGGCCGCCTGTTCACGGTTGTGGTCGAAAGCTACGGGGTCGGCCAGCAACGGCAGGCTGAGCGCCGCTTCACCGTGCCCTTCGACCGCCTTCAGTCGCTGATGCAGTCGATCGCCCGCAACGGCGGCCGCATCCGGGTCGTGAGCAGCGGTCCTCAGCCCGCCGCCTCCGAATCCGCCTCCCCCTCGGAGGCGGCAGCGCCCCCACAGACCGAACCTGCCCCAGCCGCGGCCAAGGCCGCCCCATCCAACGCCAATCCCGCCGCAGCCTCCGTGAGCCACGCCGAAGTCCCCGTCAATCTCTACAAGCCGAAGGACCCCTTCATCGGCACCGTGCTCGACAACTACAGCCTCCTGGCTGATGGGGCGATCGGCCGGGTCAACCACATCACCTTCGACCTGGCTGGTGGAGACCCCCAGCTCCACTACGTGGAAGGCCAGAGCATCGGCATCATCCCCGATGGCACCGACGCCAACGGCAAACCCAACAAGCTCCGCCTTTACTCAATCGCCAGCACCCGCCACGGCGACGACCTAGCCGACCACACCGTCTCCCTCTGCGTGCGGCAGCTGGAATACGAGAAAGATGGCCAGACCATCTATGGGGTGTGCTCCACCTTCCTGTGCGACATCAAACCCGGCGCCAAGGTGAAAATCACCGGCCCAGTCGGCAAGGAGATGCTTCTCCCCGACAACGAAGAGGCCAACATCATCATGCTGGCCACGGGCACGGGTATCGCCCCGATGCGCACCTACCTGCGCCGCATGTTCGAGCCCAGCGAGCGGGAAGCCAACGGCTGGAATTTCCGCGGCAAGGCCTGGCTGTTCATGGGAGCCCCCAAGACGGCCAACCTCCTCTACGACGACGACTTCAATCGCTACGTAGCCGAGTATCCCGACAATTTCCGCTACACCAAGGCCATCAGCCGCGAACAGCAGAACGCCAAGGGAGGTCGCATGTACATCCAAGATCGGGTGCTCGAGCACGCCGATGAGATCTTCACCATGATCGAAGATCCAAAAACCCACGTGTACATGTGTGGACTTCGGGGCATGGAGCCCGGCATCGACGAAGCCATGACCGCGGCGGCCGCCGCCAAGGGCATCAACTGGTCGGAACTGCGCCCCCAGCTCAAGAAGGCCGAGCGCTGGCACGTGGAAACCTACTGAAATCCTTCCCTTCCGCCTCTCAGCCCGCCTTCGGCGGGCTTTTTTCATGGGCCCGCCTCGGACCTGGCCCGGGGAAACCGATCCACTCCGATCCGAAAACGCACACACAGCAACGGCACGAGCCCTGCGAAGCAGCCAAGGCCCGCCGCAGCCGTTAAACCAGGACCATCCGGCCGGTTTCAACAGCATGACCACCCTCCTCACCAACCCCTTGCGGGTGGGGCTGCGTCAGGAGCGGGTGATCTCGCCGCAGTGCATCGTGATCTTCGGGGCCAGCGGTGACCTCACCCACCGCAAGCTCGTGCCCGCCTTGTTCGAGCTCTTCCGCCAGCGGCGCCTGCCCAGCGAGTTCGCTGTGCTGGGCTGTGCCCGGCGCCCCTGGAGCGACGAGGAGTTCCGCTCGAAGATGGCCGAGGCGATGGCCGACACGATCGCCGAGCACCCCGGAGCGTGGGAGCAGTTCGCCCAAGGCATGTTCTACGAGCCGGTGGATCTCCAGCAGAGCGACCATCTGGTGCGGCTCGGCACGCGGCTGGAAACCATCGACCGGCTACGCGCCACCCGCGGCAACCGCACGTTCTACCTCTCGGTGTCGCCGGAGTTCTATGGCAGCGGCTGCCGGGCCCTGGCTTCGGCCGGGCTGCTGGCCGATCCCGAGCGCAGCCGGGTGGTGATCGAAAAACCCTTCGGCCGCGATTACGGCAGCGCCCAGGGCCTCAACAAGGTGGTTCAGGCCTGCGCCAAAGAGAGCCAGATCTTCCGCATCGACCACTACCTCGGCAAGGAAACGGTCCAGAACATCCTTGTCCTGCGCTTCGCCAACACCATCTTCGAGCCGATCTGGAACCGCAACTACATCGCCAACGTGCAGATCACCGCCGCCGAAACGGTGGGGGTGGAGGAGCGGGCCGGCTACTACGAAAGCTCCGGCGCCCTGCGGGACATGGTGCAGAACCATCTCACCCAGATCCTGGCCCTCACCACGATGGAGCCGCCGGGTCGCTTCGATGCCGAGGCGATCCGCAACGAAAAGGCCAAGGTGCTCCAGGCCGCCCACCTGGCCAATGAGCAGGAACCCTGGCAGTGCTGCGTGCGGGGCCAGTACTCCTCGGGTGGAACCGCCGCCCGGCCACTGAGCGGCTATCGCGACGAGCCCGGCGTGAACCCCAACAGCACCACCGAAACCTATGTGGCGATGAAGCTGTTCATCGACAACTGGCGCTGGCAGGGGGTTCCCTTCTACCTGCGCACCGGCAAACGGCTGCCCAAACGGCTTTCGGAGGTGGTGCTCACCTTCCGCGAGGCCCCGGTTCACCTCTTTGATGCCGCCGGTGGCGCCCCGACACCCAACCAGTTGATCCTGCGCATCCAGCCCGATGAGGGCGCCGAGTTCAAGTTCGAAGTGAAGGCCCCCGGCTCGGGCATGCGCAGCCGCCCGGTGGACATGGGCTTCTCCTACGACGACTCGTTCGGAGAACCCTCCGATGAAGGCTACGTGCGCCTGCTCGCCGACGCCATGCTGGGGGATCCCACCCTTTACACCCGCAGCGATGAGGTGGAGGCCGCCTGGCGCCTGTACACCCCCCTCCTTGAACTGATCGAGGAGGCCCCTTGGCAGCTTCCGGTGCACCCCTACGAAGCCCGCACCTGGGGGCCCGCTGCCGCCGACAACCTGCTCGCCGACGAAGGCCTGATCTGGCGGCGCCCCTGAACCGCCTGGGTTTCTCCCGGCAACTCGCAGTTGGACCATCCGCCATCCAGGCCAGCCAGCCCTTCCATCCCGTCCTTTCATCCACAGCGCCATGTCCGCCCAGCTGACCCTGCAGGCCCCCCTGGATGTCCCTCCAGCGGAGGTCACGCCCTACCTGGATCGCCTCTGGAAGGGGATGCAGGAGGGCTCAAGCGGTGCCGCCACCTTCACCCTGTTGGTTTGGGAGCCCTCCTGGCTTGAGCAGCAGTTGGTGCGGGTGGGACTAATCGATGGCCCGATTCGGGGCTTCGACCGCAGTGATCTGATGAAGGCCGCCCGCCAGGCCGTGAGCGACTGCGGACTGCCCCTGAGCACCGCGCCGATGGATCCCCGCCTGGCCTGGGCCCTGGGCCAGCGGCCAGGCCACCAGGTCAGCGCAGATCTGCGGGGGCAGGTGGTGGAAAGCGCCATCAGCGCCCACATGCCCCGCCGGCTGATCACCCTGGCCCCCACCCTCGATGCGGGGCGGCCGCTCGAAACGATGGTGGCGGCCTACTGCCCCCTGCCGGAGGAGGGAGGCAGCGGGGCAGCCTGTGGCGACGCGGTGGTGCTGCGGGGTGGCATGGGGGCCATCCAGCAGAACCTTGAGCTGATTCAGCCCCTGGTCGGTGATGACCTGCCCTGCTGGGTGTGGTGGAACAGCAGCCTCGACGAACCCCTCGACATGCTGGAGGCACTGGCGCCGCTGCCGAGGCGCCTGGTGATTGACACCTCCTTGGGCGGCCCCCGCCGCTGCCTGGATGTGCTGGTGGCCCGCATCAAGGCAGGCCAGGCCGTGAACGATCTCAACTGGCTGCGGCTGCGCAGCTGGAGAGAATCGCTCGCCATGGTGTTCGATCCCCCCTCGCGGCGCGATGCCCTCGCCCACGTGGTGCAGCTCGACATCGACGTGGAAGGTGATAACTCCGTGAAGGGCCTGCTGCTGGCGGCCTGGATGGCGGATCGGCTCGGCTGGCATCTGATCGCGAGCCGTGCGATCCCCGCCGATTCCGGTTCATCGTCCGAGAGTGGGGGGATCGCCGCCGAATTCGAACGCACCGATGGGGTGAGCGTGCGCTTCCGGCTGATGCCGGTGCCCATGGGGATGCCCAAGGCCCACCCCGGCGCGATCGTGGGCCTGCGCCTGATCTGTGAACCCACGGGCCGGCCCCAGCTCTGCGTAATCCTCTGCTCCGAATCAGGGGGTTGCATGCGGCTCGAATCCGGCGGCATGGCGGCCCTTGAGCTGGCGGAGGAGCTGGTGCCCCTGCCCGAGGAACACGAGGAGATGGAGATGGCGCGCCTGCTCTCTGGTGGCCACGACTCCACCAACCCCCTGCTCGCCGCCGCCGCCCCCCTGGCAGCCCGGATCCTGCCGGACTGAGGCCCTCCTGGGGAATGGGACGCGTGTCCCCCCCAGGGGGCCGGTCGGCTGGCAAGCTGCCTGCGGCACCTTCCCCGGAGGCGTTTGCCCATGGCCTGCCTGATCGCCGCGCCCTGCAGCGGCAGCGGCAAGACCCTGCTCAGCCTCAGCCTCGCCGCCGTGGCCTGCGAGCGGGGGGAAAGCTTCCAGCCCTTCAAGGTGGGGCCCGACTACCTCGACCCCCAGTTGCTCTCCGCCGTGGCCGGCCGGGAGTGCCGCAACCTCGACCCGATCCTCTGCGGGGAGCCCTGGGTGCAGAGCAGTTTCCGCTGGCATGGCAGCCGGGCGGAGCGCGTCCTGGTGGAAGGGGTGATGGGGCTGTTCGATGGACGTGGTCCCAGCTCCGAGGGAAGTTCGGCGGCGGTGGCCGCCCTGCTGGATCTTCCGGTGGTGCTGGTGGTGGAAGCCTCCCGGCAGGCCGGTTCCCTGGCGGCCCTGGTGCGCGGTTTCCGAGACCACGGGCCGCCGCAGGTGCGCCTGGCCGGGGTGGTGCTCAACCGGGTGGGCAGCGAGCGGCACCGGGCCCTGCTAGAGGAGGCCCTGGCCAGCATCGAGGTTCCCCTGCTGGGGGTGTTGCCGAGCCATCCCTCCCTGGAGCTCCCCTCTCGGCACCTGGGACTCCTGCCGCCTCAGGACCTGCACGACCTGGGGGAGCGACAACCGATTTGGGTGGAGCTGGCGCGGCGTCATCTGGATCTCGAAAAGCTCTGGCCACTGCTGTCCCCTGTGGCCGCCGATCCCGGGCTCTCCGATCCGATCCGGGCCCTGGTGGGCCCGCCTCCCCCTCGGCCAGCCCTACCGGTGGCCATCGCCGCCGACGCCGCCTTCCACTTCCGCTATCCCGAAACCACCGAACTGCTGCAGGCGGTTGGACTCAAACCGCTGAGTTGGAGTCCCCTGGCGGATCAGCCGCTGCCCGCCGACACCCGGGCAATCCTGCTGCCGGGGGGCTACCCGGAACTCCATGCCGAACGGCTCGAGAGCTGCCGACGCAGCCTGGGACAACTGGCCGCGGCGGCGGCGCGGGGAGTGCCGATCGTGGCGGAATGCGGAGGGTTGCTGCTGTTGGGCACAACCCTGGAGGATGGCACGGGCCAGCCGCGGTCCATGGCTGGCGTACTGCCGTTCCAAGCCCGCCGGGGTGAGCTCAGCCTGGGCTACCGCGACGCCCAAGCCCAGGCGGACGGCCTGCTGGTACGTCGGGGGGAGATTTATCAAGGACACGAATTCCACCGATGGCAGATCGCCATCGAACCTGAGCCAAAGTCGGCTGGGCCGCTGGGAGCACCCCTGTGGAGGCTGGCGGGGTGGGGAGCGGCCAGCCGGCCGGAGGGCTGGAGCGGCGGTGACCTGCACGCCAGCTGGCTGCATCTCCACTGGGCCGGATCTCCCCAACTGGTGAAACGCCTGGCGGCCCGGATCGAGGCAACGGCGAATCAGGAGGCGAATCAAGAAGGAAGTTCGGGACGCTCGTCAGGGGAGGGAGGGAGGCTTTCGACCTTGGCCGGGGGTTCTGCGGAGCAACGGGGGGAGGAGCATCGCAACGAACCGGAGGGCGGGAGGCGGCCACCAAATTCGGCCTGCAGCACCCGGTCGAGATAGGGCTGGTCGTGAATCACATGACGCCGCCGACGGATGGGGCTGAACAGCCCCAAGAAATCCTCGGAGCTGGTCCGATACCAGTTCCTGAAACGGGACTCCGGCCGCAGCGCCAGCAGCAGGAGCACCAGCAAAGGAATCAGGCCCAGGGCCAGGGATGCCGGTGGCAGGGCCCGGGGGTCGGCCTCAAGCGGCAGCGGCAGGGCAAGGGAGGTGCTCCTGTCGATGGTTGACATTGGCGCGACCTGATGGGGAGGGTCGTTCGGGGCCAAGCGGAACAAGCCGTTGGCTGGCAGGACAGCACTCTGCTGGACACTCAACTCGACCACGGACGACTTCAAGGGAACGCCCTAACCCTAAGCATCATTTTGCGGCACGTATGCAGATGTTGGCGTCATTCATGCCAACTCTTCGTCACTCCTGATTGGCGCAAAGCAGCTCGCGGGGCGAATGAGAAAAGCCTCAAAACTTTTACAAACTCACAGTCAACCTGCCGGCACCGCGCCCCTGGGCCCAAAAGCCCCCGAGCAGTGGCGGCGCGGCGCAATCCGTGCCAGCGTGCAATGGGCCGGATCAAGCGCGCCCACGCCTCGCCACAGCTCTTAGCGCCATGGACAGCCGCGAACACGCCAGACGCCTGGCCGACCCTGGCTTCGGCTGGATGGACGGAGATTCCCTGGCGCCGGCCCGACGGTTGCGGGGCCGGCGCGCCGCCGCCATGGAACGCCGTTTTCTCCAGCCCAGTCAACCCCGCAACGGCACGCCGGCCGAACGCTGGCGCCTGATGGTGCGGGGTCGGGTGCAGGGGGTCGGCTACCGCGCCGGCTGCTGTCGGCGGGCCAACGAACTGGGGCTCAGCGGTTGGGTGCGCAACCTCCCGGATGGCTCCGTGGAGGTCGAGGCGGAGGGCCTCCCCCAGCACCTCACCGAACTGGTGCTCTGGTGCGAGAAGGGTCCACTGCGGGCCCAGGTCACCGGGCTAGGCACCACCCGGGTGGCGGCCACCGGCGACGACTGGTTCGAAATCCGCGGCTGATGGCGGCGGCGCCGGGGCACGGCGCGGGAACGGGCGTCTGTGGTGAGCGCCCTGGACCCAGCGGCAGGGTCCACAATGGCCCCCTATCGGCGGGGCACTCCTGAACCTCCTCAGCCTCGGTGCCGAACTGGCGGGCTTCGGCCTGGCCATCGCCTTCAGCCCGCTCCACATCGCCCTGCTGCTGCTGCTGCTCTTGGGGCCCGACCCTCTGCGACGTGGCGGCTGGTTCGTGGCGGCCTGGCTGCTCACCTCGGCGCTTGAACTCGCACTGATGCTCAGCCTGGGCCATGGCCTGGTGCTGCCGATGGAGAAAGGAAGTCAGCACCGCACGGGTCTGGATCTGCTGGCGGCCGGGGCCCTGCTGGCGTTGGGCCTGCGGGAACTCCTGAGCGCCGGGGAGGAGGGGGAGTCGCCGGCCTGGAGCCGCCGGCTCGCTGGCTTCGGCGCCCTGCCCCTGCTGCCCCTGCTCGGCCTGAGCTCGCTGGTGCAGGTGGTGAGCCCCGACGATCTCTTTCTCTACGCAAAGGCCAGCGGCAACCTGCTGGCGGCAGGTCTCGACCGGAGCCGGGAATGGCTGGTGGGTGGATTCTTCACCCTGAGCACCACCCTGCTGCTGTTGGTGCCCCTGCTGGCCCTGGCTCTGCTGGGCCGGGAGCGGGTGATCCCGAGCCTCGAAGGGGGAAAATCCTGGCTGCTCAGGAATGCCGACCCCCTGGTGGGACTGGTGAGTCTGGCCCTGGCGGTCTACCTAGGCTGGCAGGGCATCGAGGGCCTGCGGCTCGGCTAACCGCCGCTCGTCTCCAGCACCCCGTCCCGCAGCCAGGTCCCCCACCCCTCCCGATCAGATCCGGCCCGCGCCACCAGGCTGACCGCTCGACTGGCCCGGCTCACCGCCACATAAACCAACTGGCGCCGCAGCACCGGATCCTTCGGCCAGAACACATCGGCATCCACAAACACCTCTGTGAAGGTGCTGCCCTGGCTGCGATGCACCGTGAGCACCGCGGCCGGTCCCAGCCAGGCGAAGGAATCACGAAGCAGAAAGAAACGACGCCAGAGGGCCCGGCCCTCCTGCCTGCCGGCCTCGCGGGCCTGCTGGCGCAGCCGCTGCAACACCCCATCGAGCGCCAGGCGCCCGGGGGAACCCAGCGGCGGCAGGAGGCGCAGGGCCAGCTGACTCTCTCCGGCCTGAACCGTGGCAGTGAGGGTGTCGATCACCGGGACCTCCTGGCCCCCCGAGGTACCGCTGACGATGCCGAAGTCGGCCAGATCACAGCGCTCCGGGGCCACATCCCGCACCACCAGCTCCCGGTTGGAGCCCAGCACCATGTCGGGCTCCTCGCCGCCCTCCTCCCCCGAACGGCAGGCCGGCGCCATCACGGCGGTGCGGGTGATCAGCACCTCGCCCGGCAGCACCGGCAGCTGGTCGGCCATGGAGCCATGCAGGGCCCGCCGGGCGATCGGGACCAGCTGCTCCAGGGAGCGGTTCGTGTAGCAGAGAATGCGGGCGAGATCGGGAGCGTCGGCTTCGGCGCTGCGGCGCAGGGCCTCCTGGGCCGCCGCCAGCCAGCTGGCCCGATCGAGGGCACACACCATGCCCTGGTCCGTGCGGACCGGAACCAGGGGGGGCGGAGGGCTGCAGGGAAGCGCTCCCTCCCGCAGGCCGGAGGCCAGTCGCAGCACGGGGCCCTGGTGGCGCACCACCTGCAGCAGGCTGGCGCAGCGGGCCCGCCCCAGGGCAAACACGGGGCTTAGGGCCTCTCCAACCGGCGGAAGCTGGGCCGGATCCCCCACGAACACGATCCGGGTCCCGAATGGATGGGCACAGCGCAGGGTGATCTCCAGCAGGGCGCTGTCGACCATGGACGCCTCATCGACCAACACCAGACCCAGGTGTTCAAGGGCCTGGGCGGTCTGCTCCGTTTCCTCGCAGCGCTCAAGATCCCGTTCCCGCTTCAGCCGCAACCGCAGCAGGCGATGGATCGTGGAGGGATACCAGGTGGGCCTTAGGCCTGCCAGCTCCAGCTGCCCCCTCAACACGCCCACGGCCTTGTGGGTGGGAGCGACCACAGTCCAGCAGAGACCTGCCCTCTCCACCAGGGAGAGCAGCCTTATCGAGAGGAAGGTCTTGCCGCTGCCGGCGTAACCACTGAGCACAAACGGGGTGCCATCGGCAGGAGTGGCCAGCCAGGTGGCGAAGGCGGCCTGCACGGCCTGCTGGTCAGGGGTGAGGGCCTGATCCCCGACCCCGACTCCTGGGAGAGCTCTCACCCAACCGGGCTCGGCACGCGGGTGAGCAGCCCAGCCAGATGGAGGGGTGAGCCCACCAGGGCCAGGCCCGGCAGGGCCACCAGAGGACCGATCAAGCTTCCCACCAGAACTTGGAGCCTGGTGTGGCCGATGTTCTCCTTGAGCGGATGTTCCCAGATGGCACCGCCAACATCGCTGATCCGCTCCCTGCCTTGGGCCAGGGCGTTCACCCGGGCGGCGGTTTCACCCGCGGCCCGGCGCACGCCGCTCGCGTCGTAGAGGACGACGAAGGCCAGGGCCGCCGCCAGGGCGAAGAGCGGATCTTGGTAGCCCTGATACCAACCCACCCCCGCGGCGGTGCCGGTCATCAGGGCGGAATGGCTGGAGGGCATGCCGCCGGTCTCAAGGAGCACCTCGGGGCGCCAGCGGCCATGGAGGAGGAACTCCACCGCGAGCTTGGAGAGCTGGGCCACGCCGCAGGCGGCCAGACCCCACCACAGCACGGCGTTGTCGAGGAGATCGCGCACCATCAGCAGCAGATGGCCGGAATCACTGGAAATCGGTGGGGTCATCGGTCGCGGCTGGTGATGTAGTCGGCCAGGGCCAGGAGTGGGGCCGCCCGATCCCGCCAGGGTTCGAGCGCCGCCTTGGCCTCGGCCACCAGGTCATCGGCCCGGCGCCTCGACTCCTCCAGCCCTAGCAGCTTGGGATAGGTGGTCTTGTCGGCGGTGAGATCCTTGCCGGCTGTCTTGCCGAGCACATCGCTGCTGGCCGTCACATCCAGGATGTCATCGATGATCTGGAAGGCCAGGCCGATGCCGCGGGCGTAGGTGTGCAGCGCGGCCTGCAGGGTGACATCCGCACCGGCGACCAGGGCGCCGCTGATCACACAGGCCCTCAGCAGCGCACCCGTCTTATGGATGTGGATGTATTCCAGGGTCTCGAGATCCACCGATTTGCCCTCGCACTCGAGGTCCACCACCTGGCCGCCCACCAGCCCCGGTGCCCCCGACGCCAGCGAGAGCTCCCCCACCACCTGCAGCCGCCGCTCGGCGGACACCCCGGGGCTGCGCAGGGCCACCATCTCGAAGGCCCGGGTCAGCAGGGCGTCGCCGGCCAGGATGGCGTTGGCCTCGCCGAACATCTTGTGGTTGGTCGGCCGACCCCGACGCAGATCGTCGTTGTCCATGGCGGGGAGGTCGTCATGGATGAGCGACATGGTGTGGATCATCTCCAGAGCCACCGCCGTGGGGAGGGCCAGATCGCCCTCCCCACCGGCGAGCTCAAAGGCCGCAAGACAAAGGATCGGGCGCAGCCGCTTGCCCCCGGCCAGCAGCGAATAGCGCATGGCTTCCCGCAGGGATTGCGGCCGCTCAGGCCCCAGGGATGCATCGAGGGCGGTCTCCACGCGCAGGCGGGCCGCTTCCAGATAGGTGGCGAAATCGAAAGCCCCAAGGGCCAGGGCAGGGGGTGCCGGCTCGGCAGTGTCCTGGGACGTGCTCACTGCCGCGGCCATGACTTCGTGAGTTGTGGCCTCATTCTCTCAGGCCGTTGACCCGGAGCCGGGTCGGCGAGGGCCCGAAGTCATGGAGCGAAGCAACCGTGGCCCCGGCGAGCATGAACGATGGCCCCGGCAAGCAAGAACGATCAGGGCTGCGCAGAAGAGGAGTGATGCGCGGCTCTGGCGTGGGGGAGGAGGTAGTCCCTGGCGATGGCGAACAGCATGGCGTCGTCGAGCTTGTCCGCCTCAAGGGAGAGCACCCCCACCACCCGTTCACGGAGATCGGGCCGCTCCTGCTCCAGCAGGTGGGTGAGGCGAAGCAGGCCCTCATCGCTTCCCTCCTCCGAGGCGCCCGCGAGGGAATCGATCGCGTTAGGGATCCTGCGGGACTGGCCGACCAGCAGGGCCCGCTCGATTCGCTCCAGCATCGCCACGATCCGGCGCACGTAGGGCACCGTGCGCTGGGCCCGATGCAGGGTGATCTCGCCGTGCAGCCAGCGGCCCAGCGACAGGGAGGAGGCATCGGCCAGCCCCTGGTCATTGATCCAGTAGACGCGAGTGGCCTCCTGGCCCACCCAGAGAATCGCCGCCCCGATCGGCGTCGGCACGCTGGCTGCGCCCCCCCCCTCCCGCAACAGGCCGGTCTGGCGCAGCACCAACTGGAGGCGGGTCAAGGCGGCCTGATCCAGCCCGGATCCAGACTGGATCGGCGCATCCCCCAGCATCCACAGGCCGCTGCGATCGCCCCGCGAAATCTGCCAGTGGTGGTTGTCCACACTGCGGATCAGGGCGCCATGGGCCCGCAGCAGGGCCTCCACATCGGTAAGCCGGAGGTTGCCCCGCAGCGCTCCCGGCGGAATGGTTCCGCCCAGTGGTCCTTCCTCCATGCTCGATCCCCCGGCTTGTCTGTGGCTCCAGGCTCTTGACCGCGCCCCGGGGCAGGGGGGCCCTGCGGCACATCAGGTCGCGATGGGCTGCAGGGGACCGGAGCGGACGGGGCAGATCTGCAGCTCAGATCAGCAGGTCGGCCAGGGGAGAGGCATCGAGGCCATGGCGTCTGCACCAGGCCACCACCGTGTTGACCAGCAGCATGCTGACCGTCATCGGGCCCACGCCCCCCGGCACCGGGGAGATGGCGGCGGCCAGGGGCTCCACCTCCTCAAAACGCACATCTCCACACAGCCGGCTCCGGGCTCCCGGCCCTTCGGCGGGATCGGGATCGAGCCGGTGGATTCCCACATCCACCACCACGGCACCAGGCTTGACGTGCTCGGCTCCCACCATGCGGGGTCGGCCGGCGGCCACCACCAGCACATCGGCGCTGCGGGTCAGGGCCGCCAGATCGATGGTGCGGGAATGGGCCACGCTCACCGTGGCGTTCGCGGCCTGGAGCATCAGGGCCATCGGCTGACCCACCAGGATGCTGCGGCCCACCACCACCGCCCGGCGACCGGCCAGCTCCACTCCGGCATCGGCCAGCAGGGCCATCACACCGGCCGGGGTGCAGCTGCGGGGCCCCGGCTCACCCTTCAGCAGCCGTCCGAGGTTGAGGGTGTGGAGGCCATCGGCATCCTTGTCGGGGTCGATCGCCGCGAGCAAGGGACCCTCCGCGAGCCCCGCCGGCAGCGGGAGCTGCAGCAGGATGCCATCGACGGCCGGATCGGCGTTGAGCCGTTCGATGCTGGCCTGCACCTCGGCAGCTGAGGTGGTGGCGGCCAGATGGGCTCCGAGGTTGCGGATGCCGATCCGGCTGCAGGCCTTCTCCTTGTTGGCCACGTACACCCCGCTGGCGGGATCGTCGCCGACCCGGAGCACCGCCAGCCCCGGGGGCCGGCCCGCCGCCTCCAGTCCGACGGCCACCACCGCCTGTAGCCGCTGCTCGATCCTGCCCGCCAGACGACGTCCGTCGAGGAGAGTGGCCATCACACCCATGCACTTGGTGCCAGCATGCCCCGGCCCGGGGATTGCGCCAATCCACCCCGGCCTAGACGGCGGGCACCATTGACTAACTTGACCCCATGGCACAAGGGCTGAAGCTGCTGTGGCGGCAACTGCTGCGGCTCGAGCGGCCCCGTCAAGCGCTGGTCCGGTGGCGGGCCGCTGGCATGGCGGCCGTGGTCCTCTCCTGCCTGGTGGTGGCGCTGGTGTCGAGCTGGCCCTGGCTGGTGGAACCCAGCCTGCGGCCGGGGCTCCCTGCTCCCTTCACCGTGAGCGCCCCGCGGGATAGCCGTGTGATCGACAGCGCGGCCCTGGAGCGGCGCCGCAGCCAGATGGGCCCTCGGTCCCAGGTTCAGATGGTGGACCCGGAAGCCAACAAGATTCTCCAAGGGGATCTGGAACGGCGCCTCAGCCAGGTGCGCCGGCAAAGCGGCGGCGATCCCCATCAGCTCGATTCCCTCAATCTCACCGCCGAGGAGAGCCGCTGGCTCGATGAGCAGACCCCGGCCCAGCTGATTGCCTGGGAGACCGCCGTGCGCCAGGCGCAGCTGCGCATGATCACCCAGGGGGTGGTGGCGAGCCTGGCCGATGAGTCGCTGCGATCGGCGGCCAACCTGCACCTCGACGGCCTACCCACGCCAGCCCGCAGCCTGGGCAGCCGGCTCGTGGCCGAAGTGCTGCAGGGCCGCACCAACCTGCGCACCGATGCCCTGCTCACCCAGCGGCGGATTGAGCAGATCGTGACCCAACAGGGGCTCCCCACCCTGGCGGTGAAACGGGGCGACCTGATCACCCGGCAGGGCGAGCCGATCACGCCCCAGGCCTTCGATGTGCTCGACCACTTCAACCTGATTAACCGCCGACCCCTGCTGCTGCCGTGGCTGCTGCACCTGGTTGAGGCCCTGGCGGCATCGGCCGTGATGCTGCTGGTGATGCGGCGCTGGCGGGCCAGCTTGGAACCCCGTCAGGCCCTGCTGGCCCTGGCGATGCTGCTGGTGGTGCAGAGCTGCAAACTCTGGCTCGGGGACCAAGTGAGCCCCCTGGCCCTGCTGGTGCCCCCCACCCTGCTGCTGGCCCAGGGCCTGGGCACGCCTGCCGGCCTGGCCTGGCTGGCGGTGGCCAGCCTCCTCTGGCCCTATCCGCTGGGCAGCAATCTCGAACCTCGGCTGGTGGTGGCCGCCTTGGTGGCAGCGGCCGCGGCGGTGCTGGCCGGTCGTCAACGCAACCGCGCCCAGCTGCTCCAGCTAGCGGTGCTCCTGCCCCTCGGGGCCCTGCTGCTTCAGGTTCCCCTGCTGCATCTGCACCGGGGGGCACCGGCAGGGGTCACCATGGCCGCCGATGGCGATCTCCTCGGTGAGGCCGTGCTCGTGGGCGGACTACTGATGGGCGGCCTGTTGCTGGCCCCGCTGGTGGAGAGCTTCTTCGGCCTGCTCACCCGGGCACGGCTGATGGAGCTGGCCGATCTGGAGCGACCTCTGCTGCGCCGGCTCTCCACCGAAGCCCCCGGCACCTTCGAGCACACGCTGATGATCTGTGGTCTGGCAGAGGAGGGCGCGCGGGCGATCCAGGCCGATGTGGACCTGATCCGCACGGGAGCTCTCTATCACGATGTCGGCAAACTGCATGGCCCCTCATGGTTCATCGAGAATCAGGAGGACGGCCTCAACCCCCACGAGCAGCTGGATGATCCCCTGGCCAGCGCGGCGATACTCCAGGCTCACGTGGATGAGGGCCTCAAACTCGCCCGCCGCCATCACCTGCCAGGTCCCCTGGCGGATTTCATCCCCGAACATCAGGGCACCCTCAAGATGGGCTACTTCCTGCATCATGCGCGGCAAAGGGATCCGGGCATTGCCGAGGCCCGGTTCCGTTACCACGGACCCATTCCGCGCAGCCGCGAAACGGCCATCCTGATGCTGGCCGACGGCTGCGAGGCTGCCCTGCGCTCCCTCCCGCCGGACACCTGTGAAGCCGAAGCCCGCGCCATGGTGCGCCGGATCGTCGAGGCCCGCCAGCAGGATGGTCAGCTGGCCGCCAGCGGCATCAGCCGGGGCGAACTCGAATTGGTGATCCGCGCCTTCGTGCGGGTGTGGAAACGGATGCGCCACCGGCGCATCCCCTATCCAATCCCCTCCCGCAAGGGCTTCAGCGCCTGAGCCGCGGTCGCCTTCGGGCCAGCCTTCCGGCCAGCCCCCGACCCAGCACCACCGCCAGGACGCCAGCGACCAGCTCAAGCAGCAGCAGGGCCACCCCGCTGGCCGATCCCCGCCCCATCGCTCTCTCCAGGGCCAGGATCCAGCCGCTGAAGGTGGTAAGCGAACCGCAGAAGCCGATGCCCACCAGCAGCATCGCCCGAGGGCGGGGTGGCTCGGAGCCGGAGACGATGCCGATGACCAGGCAACCGAGCACATTGACCAGGGGATCGGCCTGAAGCAGCCAGCGCAGCAAGGCACCGGGAACAGCCCCGAGGGCCACCAAGAGCAGCTCCTCCGGGCGAGGAGGGAGGGGGACCACTCGCGATCCTTCACGGCGGGACGACGGAGTCATCCCAACCAACCCCCCACCCCCCGGCCGGCCAGCAGCGCCAGCAGGCCCCCCAGCAGCGAACCGAGGGCCAGGCCCAGGGCCTGGCGGCGTTCCCCCTGCCGAAGAGAGGCCTCCAGTTCGGCGGCCAGGGTTGAGAAGGTGCTCAGGCTGCCCAGAAAACCGGTGCCGATCAACAGGGGCAGGTCGGAGGCGGCCATGCCCCGGTCGTGGTGGCCGGCGGCGATGAGCAGGCCCAGTCCGAAGCAGGCCGCCAGGTTCACCGCAAAGGTGCCCCAGTGGCGCCGGGGCAGGCGGGGCTCCAGCTGATTCACCAGCCAGAAGCGGAGCCAGGCGCCCGGCACGGCACCAAGAGCCACGAGGAGGGCCGCTTCGGGCGGCGGCAGGGGGGCCAGGGCCATCGGGGGGCTCAGCCGCGTCGGCGCTCGAACTCCGCCTGCAACCGCCGCTGCAGCACCAAACTGGCCGGCAGGAGCGTGATCACATTGGCGGCGATCAGGGGTCCATCGCCCACCAGCAGGCCATAGACGGCCCAGGCCGTAATCCCGATGGTGAGCAGGCCATAGCTGCGCAGCGAGATGCCGCTCACATCGGCGCCCCGCAGGGTCTTGAGGGCCTGGGGAAAGAAGCTCAGCGTGGTGAGGGAGGCGGCGGCATAGCCGAGCAGGGTGACGGCGAAACCGGCCTGGGGCGCCATGGGTAGGGGGGCGAGATCCCTCAGCATGGTCCAATTCCTGCCCTCTCTGCCCCGATGGCCCTGAGCTTCCAAGACCTCCAGCGGGAGCTCCGGCCGGAATGGGTCGCCCCAGCCGGTGGAGAGGGGGCGGATCTGGATGTGCTGGTGCTGCCCTCCTTGTCGATGGACCGGGCCCAGATGGCCCTGGTGACCGGAGCCCATCACTACGAGGAACGCCAGCTCTTCGCTCTGGTGCGGCTGCGGGATCCTGGAGTGCGGATGGTGTACGTGAGCAGCAAGCCCCTGGCCGATCTGGTGGTGGATGCGGTGTTGGAGCTGCTGCCCGGCATCCCCGCCTCCCATGCCCGGCGGCGCCTCCACCTTTTCGATGCGGACGACGCCTCCGACCGGCCCCTAACGGAGAAGCTGCTGGAGCGACCGGCCCTACTGGAGCGCATCGCCGAGCTACTGCGGCCCGGGCGCAGCTTCATCCAGTGCTACGTGGTGACGGAATTGGAGAAGGAACTCTCGGAGCGCCTGCAGGTGCCCCTGCTGGGCACCGACCCGGCCCTGGGTTGGTGGGGTAGCAAGAAGGGGAGCCGGGATCTTTTCGCCCGCTGCGGGGTGCCCCACCCCGCTGGCAGCGATCTGATGCGGGACCTCGACGGGCTGGCGGAGGCGACCGCAACCCTTTGGGAAAGCCAGCCCGACCTGGCACGCTGCGTGGTGAAGCTCAACGAAGGCTTCAGTGGCGAGGGGAACGCCCCCCTGGCGCTCGCTCCCCTAGCGCTCGATGAGCTCAGCGCACCGGAGCGGCGGAAGCGGCTGCGAGAGGCCCTGGAAACCCTGCCAATGCCGGCGCTGAGCTGGCGGCAACGGGTGGAGGAGCAGGGGGCCCTGGTGGAGGCCTGGCTGGAGGGAGGGGAGAACCTGAGCTCCCCGAGCGTGCAGGGGTTCATCCATCCCGGCGGCGCGGTGGAGGTGCTCTCCACCCATGAACAGATCCTCGGCGGACCGAGCGGCCAGACCTACCTCGGCTGCCGCTTTCCGGCCGATGGCGCCTACCGTCAGGTGCTGATGGAGCACGGCCTGCGAGTGGGTCAGGCCCTGGCCGCCGAGGGCGCCCTGGAACGCTTCGGCGTGGACTTCATCGCCCGATGCATTGCAGGTCACTGGGATCTCCAGGCGATCGAGGTGAACCTGCGGCAGGGGGGCACCACCCACCCCTACATGGCCCTCTGCGCCCTCACCACGGGCCGGCTGGATCCGGCGAGCGGCCGCTTTCTCACCCCCACGGGGGAAGCCCTGCATTACCAGGCCACCGACAACCTCTGCGACGAGCGGCTGCGGGGTCTGCTGCCGATCGATCTGATCGACATCGTGGCGGAGGCCGGCCTCCACTACGATCCGGCCCGGCTGCGGGGAAGCGTGTTTCACCTGCTCGGCTGCCTCTCAGAATTCGGCAAGCTGGGCGTGACCAGCATCGGCCGTGATGATCAGGAGGCGGATGCCGTGTTCCAGGCCACGGTGGAACGCCTGCTGGCCGGCGCCTGCCAACGGCGCTCGGCAAGCCTCGACCACCTGAAGCTGGCCGGACGCTGAACCGCAGGGCAAGATCAGGAAAAGTTCCCCGCCTGACCCGACACCATGCCCCTGCCGCCGGAATCCCCAGCAGCGCCGCCTTGGTTGGGCTGGTTCCAGCTGGGTCTGAGCTCGATGCTGGCGGTGCTGTTTCTGGTGATGCTGGCCTGGAGCCGGGAACAGGGAAGGGATCTGCGGCAGCTGCGGCTGCGGGTGGAAACCCTCGAGAGCAGCAGTTCCCTGGAGAAGGCCGCCGACCAGAACGGCCAGCTCCGCACCCTGACCCAGCGGTTCGAGGAGCTCGAGGCCCGGGCCACGGAGCAGCTGGAGCGGTCGGAGGCGGAGCGGATGCGGCTCCAGCAGCTCCTGGTGGAGCTGCGCGACCGGCCTGGCAGCCCCGGCCAGCAGCTCCGGGAGGCTCGCGCTGGCGGCGATCCCCAGCCCTCCCGGCTTCCCACCCCCGGCGCCACGGTACTGCGACCGACCCCACCACCGCCGATCCCCACGGAGCCGTGAGCGAGACCGCCGGTGCAGCGTTGGCCCCGCAGTTGACAGTTCTTCACTGCATTGCCGCTGGCAATGGGCATCGCCGCTGGTCTTGGGAAGGATGAACCCTGTAGAAGATTCGGTGGTTCCGTTCCAGCCCGCTCTGCCCAGGCTCTCGTCAGGACAGCGGCGGCCGAGACCCTCGCCGACAAGGTTCCGGTGTAGCGCCGCCTGCGGCCGCCGCCGGAGTTGCCTTGAAGGAGCCCAAAGGCGCTGAGGGGATTGCTTGGGGTCCGTTTAAATTTGCGCCCCAAACCAGGAGCGATAGACCTCTAAAGACCCAACGCGGGTTTCAACAACACTGAGTGTGCAGATGCAAGGATCTTTCTATCCTGATTCATTAGCATTAGCAGAGCTTATTCATCGAAACCATCCTGACCTGGCAGCAAGAATCTATTCGGACCCTATCCAGCGGTTCCTATCGGATGGAGTTGTCATCCTGCCTGATGCTATTCCATTGGATGTTCTAGATCAGTTTGATCGTGATCTTGAAACACTTGCAGATCTTGATGCGGCACCAGAGATTCTGGGTGGCATCGAAATTGATGGGCCAAAAAAATATTATGAAGCGCGATTTCTGCGTAACCTTGGTGCCAGGGATTTCCGCCAAGAGCCCCCAGGCTTGAAGCTGGTGGACTTGCAGCGCTTTTTTGATTCGGCCAAGCGGTTGGCTTTTGCTGACTCCGTAACGGCTTTTATGGAAGAGCTGTTTGGCTCTCCGGCGGCGCTGATTCAAAGCTTGACCTTCTGGAAAAGTAGCGAGCAGTCGATACACCAAGACTTTTCCTATGTGCATCATCACAGGCTGCTTGGTCAGCTTGCAGCTGCCTGGATTCCCCTAGAGGATATTCAGGCCGAGGCCGGACCGCTTGTATACTACAAGGGGTCGCATCTTCCGGATCAATTAGGTTTCTATGACTGGGGTCAAGGCTCAATCCTCGCTAGTCGAGATGCCGATTCGAGCGTTTTCGCTGGGTATACGAATCATCTTCAGGAGATTGTTCGGATTCGTGAGCTTCAGCCCACTATTTTTTTACCGAAGCGAGGTGATTTGCTGATTTGGCATGGAGCCTTGATTCATGGAGGAACCCCGATGTTGAATCCTGAGCTGACGCGCCGTTCGTTCATTTGTCATTACACCAGCATGGCTTCCCATAAGCAAGCCCAGCAATTCCGAGTTGGTAATGGCTATAGCTTTGATCTTCCACCCGCCCTGCCTTATAAGCCGTCAATGCCGCGCCGAATCGCAAGCAAAATCACAGGGATGATAAACGGTCTCAAAAGCTAAATCGATCGCGCCGCTCCTGGTTCAGCCTTTCACGGCATCACCCGTGGCGCTGGGCAGGATGTAGCGCTGCAGCAGCACGAAGAGCACCAGAACCGGCAGGATCGACACCACCGAACCGGCCGCCACCAGCCTCCAATCGAGTGAAAAGCTGCTGGCCAGTTGCTGCAGGCCCAGCGGCAGGGTGTAAAGGCCCGGATCATCCAGAATGATCAGGGGCCAGAGAAAATCGCTCCAGCTGCCGATGAACACGAACATCGCCAGCGTGATCAGGTCGGAGCGGGCAGCGGGGATCATCACGTTCCACCACTCGCCCAGGGGCGAACAGCCATCAATGCGGGCCGCCTCCTCCAATTCCACCGGCACCCCAAGGAAACTCTGGCGCAGCAGGAAGATGCCGAAGGCGGTGGCCGCCTGGGGAAGGATCAGAGCCCAGAGACTGTTGCGGAGCCCAAGCTGCACCATCAGCAGGTAGAGGGGGATCATCACCACCTGGAAGGGAATCAGGATGGTGGCCACCACCAGGGCGAACACCAGACCGCGACCGCGGAAGCGGAGGCGGGCGAGGGGATAAGCCGCCAGGGAGCAGAAGAGCAGGTTGGCCAGCACCGCCAGTGCGCTCACCAGGGCGCTGTTGCGCAGGTAGGTGAGCATCGGGTTGGCGGCGAACAGCTGGCCGTAGGCGGCCAGGCTGGGCTGGGAGGGAAGCAGGGCCGGCGGACTGGTGAAAATGTCCTCGGCCGGACCTTTCAAGGAGGTGCTCACTAGCCACACCAGGGGAAGCAACACCACCAGGGCCAGCAGCAGCAGGAGCGTGAGCTGCAGGGCCACGGCGCGGCCGGAGGCCTGGGGGCCTGAGGAAACTGGGTGCATCAAGGGTCTGGGCATTTCGCCACCACAGATTGGAGGCCGCCAGGCCCGGGCTCTTCACAGGCGAGGTAGTTCGGCCACCGGCAGCGGCGCCTTCTGGGGATGGAGCGGAGCCCGCTGTCGCCCGGCCACCAGACGGTTGAGAGCATTCACGAAGGCCTGGGCCGCCGCCACCACGATGTCGGTGTCGGCCGCGTGGCCGGAATAGAGCACCCCATCGGCCCGCAGCCGGATGGTGACCTCCCCCATGGCATCGATGCCCTCGGTGACACTCTTCACCGAAAACTCCACCAGTTCATTGGGCACACCGGCGAGACGGTTGAGGGCCTGGCAAACCGCATCCACCGGCCCGGTGCCGATGGCAGCCTCGCTGTGTTCGCTGCCGTCGCCGTTTTCCAGGGTCACCGTGGCGGTGGGCAGCAGGCCGGTGCCGCAGCTCACCTGCACGCGCCGCAGCTGGAAGCGGGCCTCGCCCTGCTGCTGGACCTGCTCACTCACAATCGCTTCAAGGTCCCGGTCGGAGATCTCCCGCTTGCGATCGGCCAGCTCCTTGAACCGCACGAAGGCGTCGTTGAGGTCTTCGCCCTCGAGGCTGTAGCCGAGCTCCTCCAGGCGAGCGCGAAAGGCGCTGCGGCCCGAGAGCTTGCCGAGGGAGATGCGGTTGTCGGCCAGGCCGACGGTGCGGGCATCGATGATCTCGTAGGTGAGGCGGTTCTTGAGCACGCCGTCCTGGTGGATACCCGATTCGTGGGCGAAGGCATTAGCCCCCACAATCGCCTTGTTGGGCTGCACCGCCATGCCGGTGAGGTTGCTCACCAGCCGCGAGGTTTTGGTGATCTCTTCGGTGCGCACGCCGGTGAGCGGCTCGGTGCTCTCGGCAGGGCGGCCGAGGAAGGGGTTGTAGTAGCTGCGGCGAACATATAAGGCCATCACCAACTCCTCGAGCGAGGCGTTGCCGGCCCGCTCGCCGATGCCGTTGATGGTGCATTCGAGCTGGCGGGCGCCGTTTTTCACCGCCTCGAGGAAATTGGCCACCGCCAGGCCGAGATCGTTGTGGCCATGCACGGAAATCACGGCCTGGTCGATGTTGGGCACGCAGCGGTTGATGCCGGCGATCAGCTCACCGAATTCCCCCGGAGTGGCGTATCCCACGGTGTCGGGGATGTTGATGGTGGTGGCGCCGGCGCTGATGGCGGCCTCGATCACCTGGTGCATGTACTCCGGATCGCTGCGACCGGCGTCCTCGCAAGAGAACTCAACGTCGTCGACCAGGGAGCGGGCGTAGGCCACCATCTCGCGGGTGATCTGCAGCACCTCGGCGCGGCTCTTGCGCAGCTTGTGTTCCAGGTGGATGTCGGAGGTGGCGATGAAGGTGTGAATGCGACGGCGGGCGGCCGGCGCCACCGCCTCAGCGCAGGCCCTGATATCGCCAGCGGCGGCGCGGGCCAGGCCGCAGATCACCGGACCCTCGGGGGTGCCGACCGTTGCGGCGATGCGCTGGACGGCGTTGAAATCACCGCTGCTGGCGAAGGGGAAGCCAGCCTCAATGATGTCGACCCCAAGGCGGGAGAGCTGCTGGGCGATGGCGAGCTTCTCCTCCAGATTCAGACTGGCGCCGGGCGACTGTTCGCCATCGCGGAGGGTGGTGTCGAAGATCAGAACCCGACCGGGATCGCGCGCCATGGGAAGGAGGGAAGAGCTAAGCGGAATGACTATGAGTTAGCATTATTCTAGGGCCAGGGCGAAGTGCTGGCCGCAGGTAGAGAGCCCTGACAAGGGTCCGGCCCCCTAGGTGCGGCTGAACACGGGCTGCTGCTGGGCATCCGCCTTTTCCAGCTTCGGCCGCAGGCTGGCGAGATCCACGAACTGGTCGGCCGCGTTGCGCAGTTCCCGCGCCACCATGCCC